>ENA-UOTZ01000044-UOTZ01000044.1-compost-metagenome-genome-assembly--contig:-NODE-44-length-80416-cov-7.246667_pt1 | contig 80416 bp, 49 predicted proteins | sample MGYA00238144_ERZ746983 | MGnify/ENA primary metagenome ERZ746983 (study PRJEB28759, sample SAMN06268863) | compost metagenome | isolation source: single cell | place: USA: California, Emeryville, Joint...
TGGGGTTCTTTGACCTCCAAAAGAATATCTTGAAGAATAAGAACAACTCCAATGTTAATCACCTTCTGAATAGGAGGGAATGTGAGTCTGAAGTTCTAAGGATGAAGGCTCCTTCGCTAGCTCTCTCTCTCAATTATATCTTCAATTTTGAAATTTTCTTCTGCTATCAGATCCAACAGCAATGGTAAAATTTGATGTAAATTCTGATGAGTCCCGAAGTGCCTGTTGACTCTTTCGTTTAAAGAAAATATACTATTTTAAAGGAATTATGATCTTGAAGATGACTGATTATTTCATTCAAAGTTAACTAATGATTCTTTTTTAAGTTTCATAAGTTGTGTCTCTGGATAAAGTGATACATCATAAGGTTACTACATAGAACTAGCAGCATGCCGAAAGTCCGAAAACTATAAAATTTGAAATCTGAAATAATAAGGAGTTTTGCTTTCTTTGGCATATTTCGTGACTCATTTAATATATATATTCTGGTTTAATTTTTTACCTTTCAATTTTTTAAATGCAATTTTACATTTTATTTATCCAGAATCTTACATGCTTGTGTTTTATACGAATGAATCAATTTTAATCTCATTTCTCATGATTATTTATTCCAATTTCTCTTTCTGGGCCTGTGTCCATAATCCATAGAAATAGGAGTTGGGGTTTTCAAGGAGAGTTTGTGGACGATCAAATTCCAAAACTTGTCCATTGCCCATAACCAAAATCCTAGCAGATTAAATTTTAGAAATTGTTAAATAAAAGGTAAAGCACCTGTCGGAATCGATGATCGTTTTAAGTCTGTGTGCTATAGTGAGGACAGTGCTATCCTTCAACTTCTCTCGGATCGTCGTCTGAAGAAGTGCCTCAGTAGCAACGTCGATATTGGAAGTTGCTTCATCAATCAAAATAACTTTGTTCCTCTGCAAATTTAATAGTTGGTGATTAGAAAGATAGGAAGTTTTCAAATGTTACTCTAAGAATGGCTCTTGCAATACAAACGAGTTGCTTCTCTCCCGCGCTCAGATTTCCACCATCGTCTTTAATCGGAGTATCAAGGCCTTCTCTAGTTGAAAACTTATCTCTCAGAGCAACCTTATCCATGACTTCCCAAATCTGTTGGTCAGTATATTCGTGCGCCAAGTCAATATTGTCTCTCAAAGTCCCATTAAAAAGAAGAGGATCCTAATCAAGATGGTAACTATGATGGAGGGTTAATGTTGAAATCTTACTTGAGGGATAACTGTTATCTTCTTTCTTAAGTCATACAATCCAAGATTTGAAATATCAATTCCATCAATAACAATTTTTCCTGCAGAAGCCTCAAGTACTCTCAAGAGAGAGAGGATCATTGTGGATTTGCCTGATCCAGTTCTTCCAACGACACCAATCTATTTTAATATGGGATGGGTTGATTTTGGAAAATACAAAATTAGATTAACGCACTTTTTCTCGTGGAGAAATATTAATTGAAACATCTTGAAGTACAAGTGGGAGATTGGGTCTATATCTCACGCTGTATTTGATGAAGTTGACATTGCCTTCTGGTGGCCACTGTGCGGTAAACTTTGGCACAACGGAGAGATCTGTATGTTCTGCAGCTTCTGGTTGAATACTTGATACCAAACATGGTGAGGGAATCTATTTTTTATGAACAAAAGTACTTGATGAACCCAAGACAACGTTCAATAGAAATGAGATTATTCTCAAGCTCTACTTGGGACGTAAGTAGATATCTAATGTCTTCGTCACAATTGAGAGCATAGGTTAGAACCAATCCTGCAAGTCCTGCAGAAACGGCGTGTGAACTATTTAAAATAACCTATTAGAGAAAAATTGTTATATTCAAAAATTAAATTTGGGATTTTTTATACGCAAGCTGCAATTGTAGGAATCACCAAGATAAACGAGGCAACTGAAGTTTGAATTGAGAACCAGTTCCACAAAGCATTTATAAGCATCTGATTTTTCATGTTTCCATCGAGCTTTCTCATCTGATTTGTGAAGAATCTTCGTTCATGACCATAGCCTCGAATTATTGTCAAGCCATTGATCGACTCACTGAAATGACTGAGGACAGGGCTCTTTGAGATACTTTCTATATTAAAGATAAGTAGGTTTAGAAAGGGTCTTTTGAGCAATTGTTAATTACCGAGTCTGACAATTTCACGATTGAGCGCCTGATAGCGTTGCTGAATTCGGTAGGAGTACACAAAGAAGATAACAACTAGCGGCAGAACGTAAAAGCTGCCTCCATACATACAGATAATAATATCTGCCAGCAAAGCGGATATTGTATTTAAAGCTGAGTTGAGAGAGAAGTATAAGCTGGTATCAGCGACGTTTAAATCTTTGCTGAATCTGTTCAAAATTCTTCCAATTGGGACACGATCAAAGAAGAGGTTTATTGGGGCTCGCATGATACTGCTCAGCATGCTTTGGTGAATTTTTTTGGAAGATTGGATCGATTTTGATAGAATCGCTGCATTACGGGCCATAGTACACAACGCATATGAGAAAGTAAGCAGAGCATACATTCCGAGATAGTGGAGTTGACTGTGCTCTGCAGTGTTAGTAGAATTTGAATTTGTCCAGAATGACAAATAGAAGTTTGAAGAAAGTGAAAGTCCTAACCAGACGGTCATTGCTAGATAAATTAGATTTAGATTTTATAACTCTGAAAAAAATCATACTTATTGCAATGAATGCGAAGAAGCGGAAGCCTCCATAGTAGTTATAAAATGCTTTGTAAACATTTAGGTCAACTTTTCCAGTCTGACGATCCTCTTCAAGAACCAATTTCTTCAGAGTAGGATCATCCTTGATATCATCCTTCATTTTTTCTTTTTCCTTGGCTTTCTCTTCTTCTTTCGCTTTTTCTTTATCTCTAGAAGCTACGGAGGATCTTGCCTTGGTAAGTAATGTTTCTTTGAGTTCTTCGGCATCTAAGGCGTCAGCTTCTGCATGACTTGCTACCGATTTTCTTCCTTCTTCAGTCTTGTGATATTTATCAAGCAATTTTTGATAAGTTTTATTTGAGTTGATTTCTTTGTATGTGCCTTGTTCAACAATTCTTCCTTTCTTCATGATGTATATATAGTCCACGTATTTCAGATAGTCGAGATTGTGGGTAGTCATAATTCTTGTCTTTCCTTTCAGGTATCCAGTGAGGCATTCTTTTATGATATAGGTTCCAACATGAACGTCCACAGCACTAAGATTAGAAGAGATTCAAAACTAAATCAAAGATGGAGAACTCACCTCAGTGGGTCATCCAAGAGGTAAATATCTCTATTAGAGTAAATTGATTGAGCCAGCGCAACTCTTGCTTTTTGTCCACCACTTAGATTCACTCCCTTTTCACCAATTTCTGTTAAGTCTCCATTCGGAAGAATAATCAGATCTGGTTCGAGACATGAATATTGCAAGGCTTCTTTATATCTCTTCTCATCAAATTGAGATCCGAAAAGGATGTTGTTCTTCAAAGTCTCGTTTACAATCCAAGGTTTCTGAGAAACGACGGCTAAGTCGCCATTAATTGTGACTCTGGGCATGTTTTCCTCGTGGTATTTCATTTCACCTACGAGAGAATAAAAAAGCGACGATTTTCCGCTTCCGACACTAAGAGAGAAGAAGATAGCATTTAAAATTTGAGTTTCAGAATATGAAATATTACTCTCCGATAACAGCCACAAAAGAACCCTTTTTAATTTCAAGATTGATATCTTTCAAGATATAGCCTTCTCGAGGGTCTGCTTTGGTTGAACTCTTCTTGTAGGCTTTGATCTTGCCATCATCTTCTTGAGAGCTTTTCATCGGTTTCATCTCGATGGTCTGTCCTCCCTTTGAAGTGTTGGTTTGTTTTTTTGTATTATTTTTTATTGGATAATTTACCTTATTTTTGTTTTCTTCTTCTCCTTTTTTTTGTTGTTCAGGGTCAACCCAGTAAAAGTTTCCATTTTCTATTTTTACTGCAGCATCCGGGTGCATCCAGTCATTCTTTTTAATATATTTGGTATCAACCTCTTCGGCTAGCAGATAATCTTGTATTCTTTTTAATCCGACGAAGCACTCGATCAAATTTGTTATTTGACCTGGCAACATTCTCAGGGGTCCTTGCAGCATCACAAAGGTCGAAACGACCGGAAACGCAACTTCTGCAGTAAGCTCATTTCCAAGGAAAACGTACATAGAGAACACCGAGATCGTGATCAGTAATGGCAAGACCCAACCTGATAAGCCTTGGAATAACTGATTGATAAATTGTTGTCTAAGGACATCAAGCTCCTCGCCTCTTTTGTTATTTCCCTAATCGCAGTAGCAATCGTTACGAATCAAGTTTGGGAAAAAAAATTACTTTCGTTAAGAAATAATCTTCCCAGCCATTCATCTTAATGAATTTTATTCCATTTAGAATTTCTGTGGTAAGCTTCATTCTCTCATCCCTCTTTCCCATGACACTTTTCTGGAGCCTGATTCAAAGAGTTATTTGGATGAAACAAAATGAGGAGTTGTACTTCATATATCGTTTTCCAAGATAAAAATTGATGACTCCACCCAGTCCAATCACAATGACTCCAGCCACAAATGATATACCAATAAACTGATACATCATTATAATAGCCAAAATTATTTGAGCTGGCATCGAGACGAGGGCCGAGAACTGATATGTAATCCAGAGGAGCTTGTTAGCATCAACTTGCATATAGTTCATTATCTGTCCAAGTGACTGATCTTTGCTCCTGATCAGAGAATATCTCAATGTCTTATCGTAGATCAGTCCATTAATTGCATTGTAAGATTTCAATCCCACAAGCCGCTGAAAAAAAAAATTTAGATAAACCAATATTGATATCTTTACGAATGTGAAGCTAGTGTGAGCGAAGCAAATCGAAGTGGCTAGTTTGGAGAAGATGATAAGGGAGACAAGCCATATTCCTTCTCCATAATCGATCTCAGAGGCTTGGACGAACTTGATAATTCTGTGCATCAAGTAAGGAGCAGCCAAACTGGTAACTCTGGCAGAAATACTCAAGACAACTCCTTTCGCAAAAAGCCCTTCCAAAAAATTGATTTTTGAGTACATGGAATTGGGTATTGGGAGGGTTTACAGAAGAAAGCTTTGCTCAAAGCTCGCAAGATTGGTAATTTTTTATATTTTACGTCGTCCCAATAGGCATTCACTGTCGAAAAAGCTGATTCTGGTAGGTCAGAATCTCTCAGTTTCGCGTGCATATTTTGCTGAAACGGTGTTTTACCACCAATCTATTTAACGATTTAGGTTGAAAAATTACTTAGTACGTTTTACATTCACGATTTCAGAAACCCAGCCAAAAAAGAGTAAAGACAGCCATGATTTTTCCAAATAGGTTGACTGCTTTAGTTGCTCTATTGACTCTTCAAGTGCTTTTGCATCGTCCTGCTTTTTAGGAACTAAAGGTTGCTCTAAGCCTTTTGATTTTTCCATTTTAATTTTTTATTTATTGAAATAAATTCAAGCCTTGTTTAGCATTTGTACCTCCCATCCTGACTCCTTTTTATCTTCTCACTTCTTAAAATGTCGACAGAAATTTTCAATAAGACGTCAAGCAACTTCATGTCTCCATTACCAGCAGAGAAAATCTTTTTGTTGGAAAAAGTTTCAGAAGTGGAGCGTTTCCTAAAATTCCAAATTAAGCATCTTTTAATCGTTTTAATTTTTCAAATACCGATCTAAATATTTAGAGAGTGATTCCTCAAACTCCTGAGTGAGTCTTTTGTTACGTATTTTTCTCTACCAAAGAAAAGAGCATACTTCTTCAGGGAAGTTCTCAATGTTTGAGTTCTCTTTGCGAAGAGAATGAGAACTTATCACATCGAGCATTGAGCGCCTTTTGCTTGATTGTTTGAATAATGAGAGTTATGTACTCTTTCATTTTCTATCAAGTTACCTCCATCGAACTATATAGAGTTCCAAAGAAGGAATTATCGATTAGATGTGAGCTGGATCGCATTAAGAAATATTTACGTCGTCCAGAGTTTATATCGTCATTCTATCCAATGTGGTCCTAGTGTACAGTTCGTAAAGATAGATTTTGTTTCCTTCTCAATCTCTCTCTCTCGGCAAATTGGAGTCAGTATTCATGCACAACTGCTGCTGTTGCTCAAAAAGGGAAGATTAATTATGTAATATGAGCTTGGTATTAAAGAGAAAAAAATGATAAAACATTATGTCTCACAGGGGAGCTAAGCACTCAAGTCAATGAAAGAAAAATTGATAAAGTGCTTCTGCTACCAAGGCAAAGATTAGGATTTCTACGATGACTGGGCTCTCTGATGTGTTAATTTGGAGTCAAGGCCCCAATTCATGTTCAGCAATAACAACAATTTATGCTGAAATGAATTTGTTCCCTCCATCATCAGAGGTCTATTCGTAGCTGATGACAATATTTGAATGAATAATTAGATGTCTGATAAGATAAACTTATTCTTTAAACGTAGATAACATATAAATTATGAGTGCTAGCAGAGCATTGCAGCTTGAAATAAGAGGGAAGAGTAAAAAAATTATGAGAAATGTTTAGCCCAGAGGCCCATTATAATCGAATAAAAGCAGACCTAATTATGAAACTTGCAACTTAGTAGGCGCCTTAAAGGTTGAAGGGCTGTATCATTTAAATGCAAGGCAATTTAGTTGAGTAAACTGGCATCTGTTATAGAGCTTTTCTTTCGAATTTCGGATCACATGTATCTATTGATGTGAATCAGGATCCCAATTCATTCCGTTGGCAGGACATACAAAAACGATACTTCATAATAGATAAGTTGAAGGTCTCCCAGACTTTCTATACTTGCATTGTCTCATTAATATCAGTGATTGAGTAGCATTTATTTTCTTGGACAGAAGATTCAACAACACTCATCTTCTGAAAGAAAGATATTATTTTCAGTGAATTATTTCGAGGGAGCCCTATTCACGATAACAGTTTTATTAGTTGTCGCAGATTAAGCTTAAACGATAACTTTAATTGGACTTGGAGAAAAAAAAGCTTGCAATGAGTGACCAGCATGACAATGAATATTCTGTAAAAGTATTGATCATTGGTGATTCTGGCGTTGGAAAGTCTTGTCTGATGTCAAGATATACTACAGATGTATTTCCACAGAATCATGTGCCAACAATTGGGATGGATATGAAAGCAAAACGGCTGACTGTGGATGATATGTGCCTAAAAATGCAATTATGGGACACTACAGGCCAGGAAAAGTTTAGAGCAATAACCACAAGTTACTTTAAAGGAAGTCATGGAATACTATTGGTATTCAGCTATGATAATCGGGAATCTTTTGAGCATCTAAACGAGTGGATAAAGCAAGTCGATGCAAACGCTTCATCAGAAACATGTAAGGTACTCGTGGCGAATAAATCTGATTTGGAGCCAAATCAGAGAGAAGTGACCATTGAAGAAGCGAAGAAATTTGCAGCTGAGCATGGACTACAATATTACGAGACAAGTGCTAAATCTAACATAGGTATTCCTGTGGTGTTCAATGACCTAGGTAGAATGATTAAAACTGACATACTCACGAAACCCGACAAAAAGAAGACATTAGACACTCCCTTGTTCAAGAATGCATCAGAAGAAAAAGCTGAAACGTGCTACTGCTAGTTCAGAAAACACTTGTACTTTGAGGGATTAGACTAACACGCCCCCGTAAGCTTTCTTTCTGTTAGCTATCTGGCAACATTTCTGAGATAATATAGTCAGTTCCATTCCAGTAGCTAAATACATATGAAAGTATGGACACATTATTTATGCAATAAGATTATTTGTTACCAAAGATTTCATTCATGAAACCAAACCAAACAGAGACTGTACCTCACAAATCTAAAACTGCTTAACATTATTTTTACTTCGGGTCCACTAAGCTTTTTATTTTGGAACCGTAGAAACTTTTGTTTTAAAGCATGGCAGGTCTCCACCCAAAATCACCAGCCATCCTCCAAACTAATTTTTTGTTCAGTGATTCGCCATCATTGCATGCAAAGAATTTAATTAATTCAATCAATTAAAAGGAATATGAGTCAAAGCGAAGCTCCACGAAACAGGTTACAGGAGAGTCCCGCAGTGTCACGTCATCAAAAGCTAATATTCTCTCCATCGAACCGCCATATTCTGAAAGCTGAAGAAATTGAGAAAATAGCACCCTCTCCTTTACATGCAATTAGGGGAGAGGATGAGAACATTCAGAGCGAGTTTACCAGAATCGTGAAAAAGCAGGCCCAAATAAGATTTCATAGCATCCCTCGCTCAGATTCAGAGGAACTGCTAAAAAGCCCAAGCAACACCGAAAAGAAAAGAATCGACGATCTGGTTAAAAATTCAGCGAAGCGCTTTGGATTGACAAAAAAAGATAAAGAGTATCAATTTAACAGAAATCTTGATGGATTTAAGCATCTGAATACTTATTTTGAAATATCGGATCTAATGAAACCAACAGCTTTTACTTCTCCAAATATCCAAAATAGGCAAAGAACTGTTGAGAAAACGGGGATCTATCATGACCCAATAGAATTACCTCAAATCACGAAAATCAGCTCTGAGATATATCGAGCAGAACCTCTCTCAGATATTCCTGCAGAAGAAAGCCACTTGGAAAAAGGAAAAAGCCTCAACAGTCAAACAAAACACACAAACTCAATGCCAAGTTTGGCGAGAACCTTAGCGGATCAAGCGTTGGAAAAGGCCAAGGATCGAAGCAGATTTATAGCGATGATGGATCGCTATTCATCAATTCAAAAATTGAAAACATTCAAAAGCACTCATCGCAAAAAATTCAACAGTATGATTTTGATTGATCATCAGAATGATGCCAATTCTAACACTAATTCAATTGATGATGACGAGCTCTTTGAAGAGCAGAAAAAAATGCAACGAGCACGAGACGAAGTAGAACGAGATTGGGAAGCGCATCAGCAATTAAGGGTAGATTTCAAGAAAGGACAGCTGTTGCAGTCTCTAATTAGGTGCATAGAGAGCTTGAAACTCAATAGAGAAGGAAATGGGGTTTTGAATGAAAATTTTCAAGCCAGGTTTTTTCAGTTACTTGAAGAACGGTTAAGGGATAGTAAGACCACTATTGAACTGGCAAAATTCAGCAAACAGGAAGAGAAAGAGCTTCAGTTTCTGCTAGATAGCCTCCAAGCTCATTTTCCTAAGTCAAGCAGCAGGAAACTTGATTCCGACGTCAAGCTCGCTGAAGAACTGAATTCTCAAAGATTGCGTTCCACAAAAGTTATCGCATTACTCAAAGGACTAACAAAAAGAATTTTAAGGCATGATTGTATGCCACGTCCAGAACAAAATACCTCTCATACAATTCCACAAGAGTCTGATTTTGGCTCTTTTATTATTCATTCTAAAGAGAAGACGTCAATGCCGGATTTATCTAGCAACACTTTAATCTTGAATCAAACTCGAAGTCATTCAGAGAAAAAGCACCCAACAAGCAATTTCTCAAAAAATTCCCCTTTGATTCAGATCCCTCGAAGGAACATTTCAAAGAACTTGACAGCTTCATTTCTTTCGCCTTTAATCTCTCCAGCTCCAAAATTCAATGAACTCGAATCTAACAAAGTTAGAAAAGAAGCTAACTCGGAGATTCTAAACCCAAAGAAGCAGTTGTTGCTTTTGAAGCAAGTCCCATCAATAGAGAATTTAAAAGAAAATGACGAAACAGATCTACATAACGAAATCTCTCTCCACACTCGAGAAAGAAGATCAACTATCAGATTTTCGGAGAGTCCATTACGGTCTCCCAGTACGGTTGATATATCAAAGGTCAAGAGTAAAGTTGCCTCTAAGTCGTATACATCGAGTCCTCAGCTGAAAACTATTGGAAATTTAGAAGCGACAAATAGTGAAAAAAAGATAATGAAATTCAACGATAGACTACTGGAGATAGAAAAACAAAGTGAAAGTATCCAAAAGGCTACGCATCGACAATTAAAGAAAATTGACAGACAAAGCGATAAATTGGGCCACTTCTATAATAAAAAATATCGCGAGTACCTACTAAAAATTGACAATGTACCTGCGAATCTTTTGAAAAACTCACTGCATGAAAGGTATAACAACATGAAAAGACGAGAGTTTAAGAATAGTTTGACAAAAAAGGTACTAAATGCCGTGCTTGATTAAATCAAAAAGGTTGTATAAAGATAACCAAATTAGTAAATATAAAAACAGACTATTTTTTCATTTTCTTGTATATTATCATCCAATATGGTAATTTTTTTCTATATTGATATTAACATCAATGATATTAATGACAATGTTTTTTTTCTTCTGAAATTTCTTACTGATTGTTTGTAATATAAAGATTCAGCAATCGACCTACGAATTTTCGAAAAGATTTGGTAGACATGTTAGGTTGAATGTAAGTGGTCATTCAAAGCAAAGGTAAATATTCATAATTCATTTAGCGAGAAATTTAGTTATATATGCGTTTCATCATAGAATCATTCTCATCAAAAAAACAAAGAGAGAGAGAACTAATTCTAATTTATTCATGATTCAAAAGACAACTAATTTCATTTTCTATAGATTATCTAAACATATGTAAAAATGAATGGATATATTTCAAAAAAAAAAAGAAATTCTCACTGCAAATCATGATAATTATTGTTTGTTACTCCTTTTAATATTCTGTTTCTTTTCCAAAAAAAAATTTAAATTAATTAGTTACTTATGGTGTTGTATCGCGAGCCTTTCTTCGATTGCGCAGAGTCGAAATATTCATATTTGGATTCATTCGAGGCAACGGCGAAATGAGATTATCAGGATCCGTGCACTGGCTGTCTCGCTTATCTTTTTTTTCATCTTCAAAGGACATAATACTTAGACTGAAACTTGGTGAAGCTTCGAATAAAGTAGGCTTTCTGTCAGAGTTTGCAAAAATGCTTCTTCTTTTCCAGGTTTCCAGATCATTAAGCTTGGCTGGACTTGATTTTGAATCCTCTACTGAATCGCGAACTTCAAATCTAAAAGTTATGAAGTTAAGACTTTGGAAATAAATAAGAAAAAGTTTTTTACTTAGTGGCTGACAAAATTGCATGATTGCTTGGGCTGGCTATCATGGTATCAGAATAGGTTTGTTGGGTTCTAGCGAATTTCAGCGTCTTTCTTCTCTTTATCTCCTCCTTAAATGTTTTTATTTTGGTTCTCATAGCCCTGAACTGGAGTTTGGCGATCCAAATCACGAAATAGGTTCCAGGTAGAGCCAGCGTAATCAGGATGAGCACGTCGCATGCTACATCGAAGGGCTCTTTGGCTACACTTAGCTTCAATATCACGATGATAAGAGTTAGTCTATAGGCATGAACACAATACACCTCGCATCGTGACAACAGTCTTTGAGGGTACGGAGGATTTCTCTTCAATAGCTCATAGTATAACTGAAGTACGATGAGAAATATGACACACTTGGTTATCTCTGGCACAGTTAGCACAGAATTAAGAGTGAAAATCGTCATTTTGCAGACGATGATGACTAGACCCCAATAGTATGCTCCTTCGGAATAAATGTTGTACAATGGTCCGAAAATTACGTTCAGAGTTTCAGAATCGGGCAAGATTTTTCGATTTTTGAAGAGAATCAAGAAAATTACAAGAGGCACGCCTATGCCCCAAATTATAAGGGCAGGGATGACAGCTTTATTCCTGAAAGATATGTATTCAGGTGTATAGCATTGAACTGTAGTAGGGTCTGTCATAAACTGATCTTCTAAATACGGATCAAGTTTTTCACAAGTCAAGTAGTTCGAGAGGGCACCGATGATATTTGGCTGTTCAAGAAGAATGAGAACAACAGCAACTGCACTCAGTCTTGTAATGACACGGATTTTTGGTTCTTTGAATAACTTGAAGATCATCCTGATGAATTCGAAGAAGAGCACGACAAGCAGCTTGGCAACAGGAGAAAAAATATAGAAGAGAAGTTCTAATTTTATTGTGGAGAGAGGGTCCATGTCTTTCCTATAGTATAGGCATTTTAGTGACATTAAGACTTGCTTGTTAGGATTTCCTATTCCGAGTGAGATACCTATGAGCCCTGATACGAATCCTGGATTTAGTATAGCGACCACAGAACAAATCTGGGTGAAGGTTGTTAAAATGACCATCATGTCACCAGGTTTAATTGGCTTGATTAGATTATCCGGAACTCCTGTGGTAGTCATCGAAGCCGCCTTTGCGGATGCTTTTTCTTGGAATAGTTTTTTGTTTTCTTTGTATTCTGAAACAAGTAAAAATATTTGGTAGATCAAACTACCCATGATTGCCAGAACGCCCCAAACCATATGCGTACTTTTCTCACAATCAACACAATCTCCATCTTCGGGAACAAAGCCTTCTGATTGGAGGCATTGCAGACAAAATGGGCCAGTGTGTCCTTCGATACAACTGTTATTTTGCCCTCCAAGACACCTTGCTTCGCTATCATTGCATGGCATAACAAAGAGCCCAGAAGTGTTTTCACTTCGGTAGTAGCCAGGCTTGATCCAAATTTCACCTCCTCCACGACAGTCGACTCCTTCTGGACATTCTGTACATTGTTGATCATCCGCATCCAACGAATAGGTGCCTTGAGGGCAAAAGATGCACTGCCCACTTTGGGTTTGATTGAGTTCACCTGGTGCACAGGCTCTCAGGCGGATCATGAACTGTTGGAATTGGTTGAAGGAGTTCGATTGATAAGTTGCGTTGACGACATAAATGTCACCAGCTTTGCCAGCCAAAATTACGTTAGAAGGGGTAGCCACACACTTCGAGTTTGAGCACTCACTCGTAATATAGTTCTGCGGGGCGTATATAGGGTCTGGGGAGATAAATGTGAGCCGCAGGATGGCTGATGGAGAATTATCAACGACAGTTTGATTTCCAAACATTCCTGCATAAATAAGTGTCAACTCGATTCGATAAAGGCTCATGGAATACGAGGTTAAATCTGGGACGGTCGGATTTGATGTGAAACTCTCATAGTTTTGCAATGTCAAAATTGAAGAATCGGAAATCTTGACAAATTTAACATGAAGATTCGTCGGGGAAAAGGCGAGCGCCTCAGAATTCTGAAGGCCATCAAAGTTGTTTTCTGCATTCACCAGATTTAGCTGGTCGGACATTGAAAAGAGGACGGGACCTGATACCCCTGCGGATACGGCGGTGCCGGTATTATCTTTTATATTTAAGAATGGCTGATTGGTGTAAGCCAAACCTCCTCTGCCTTGTGCATACAAGCCGTTTAAAGTGTTTCCGACTAGAGAGAGATTCAAAGTCTGATTCAGTGCAAATTCGAAAACGACAGCCCCATTTGAGGCAGTGACGGCCGTAATTTGATTGTTGGCAAGAACTATTTTTCCAGCCGAAGTTTCTCCTGAGAGTACCCGCCGCCTGCTACTGGAAGCATTAGAAGAATAGTTCCCGAGTGAAAATTTTGGATAGTTCACAACTCCTCCATTTTGGGTGACTTTTACGTCTTCAAATGTATTCGAATTCAGGTTAATTTCGTATAGGTTAGCTGATGTGCCTTCAAATTGGACGACACCTCCATTTTGGCTGTTTATTGTCTTAAAGGAATTTTCTGTGATGTTGAAGACCACAGACTGATTCATGTCAGAATCTTCGTTCACGGAATAGTTTGCGTACACAATTCCTCCATCTTGAGTGGCACTGATGCTTTCAAAGCTGTTTCTGGCAATCAGGACTGCGATTTGATGGTAAAGACTAGTCCAGGTCATTATTCCACCTTTATAGGCCTGAATTCTCAGAAAAGTATTGTCCGTCATTTTTATCGTTGAATCGTTGGGCTGTGCTTCAACAGCAACTGCTTCAGACAACATTATTGTCGAAGGGTTGAGGATCCCTCCTCCTTGGGTGCTATTTGAGGTAATATCTTGACAATCGCTGTCGTCTATCCAAAGCACATTTCGATAGCGAGATTCCACTGATGAGAAAATCGCTGAGGTTGCAGCAGCGTCTATCTGCGAGAACGAGCAGTTTCTCACTACGATAGAAAAATCATCTGACTGGGAGTTTCCAATTAGAGAAGTCGTAGCTGTTACGAGAGAGTTAGCACCCGTCAGCTTAATATTTGAAAAATTAGAATTTGTAATGGACACTGTGAGATTGTCCAAGACATTTGTGAGGAACTCATCCGAATTAATGGTCACGATACCACCAGTTAAATTCAGGGAATCAAAGCTGCTCTGATCAATTGTGAGATTCCAAGAATTATCTGACTGGCTCTTCGACATATCGCAGTTCATGGCAAATATGGCACTCTGGCCAAGTGTGAGATTCGTGACTGTAACACCCGTAAAATAAGCATTTATACTATCTGCTACCATTATAGAGGCAGTGGGTACGCCTGAACTTGTGACTTGAGAAGCTGTGAAAGTAAATTCTGAGATATACACGGATAAATCAGGATTTAACTGTGCAGATAAAAAACCTCCTGAATTGTTTCCAGCTGCTTCATAGCTACAATTAGCAACCGTCAGATAGGTTTGAGAACTTGTTTCGATAGAGACGAAATAACTTGAGGCTGCTTTCAGGGCTTGGTCACTTACAAAGGATGAGTCCATAACGTTTATCGCCGATCCACTGACGTTCACAAAATATATCTGGCCTTCGTTGTTAGAGGGTAAATTATTGGAGATAAATGAGCCTTGCATGAGGAATTGAATCGTCAAAGACGTTGCATACAGTATGGTTCCATATGACGCTGAGTTGTTAGTGAATGAGCAATTAGAAATATTGGCATACACTGAGGACCCTGAAACTGAAAAAGGCGAGGTTAACTGAATTAGGCCTGAGCCGATGTAGTTCGAGCTCTGAGAATCTGAGAAGCTGCTGTTAAAAAGAGTGAAGTTTTGGACAATCAAATTCAGAGCACCTTTCGCATCTCCGAATGAGAGAGCTTGGAAAGTGGAGCCTGTGACAGTTAAAGTAGGAGTCGATACTGTCATAATGGTACCTTCAGGCAGAGTAATTCCATTTAGAGTATTATTGTGGATGATTGCGAACGATTGAGTCATAAAAAGTAGTATGAAAGACGTACCAATCGTATTCGTTGTGTATCCTCCCAGTCTTGCTAAAGTGATATTGCTGAATGTGTTATCTTGGAAATCGACGTTTCCGATCTTGGTTGATGAGATATTCTGGGTCGAGATATAGATAAAATTGACTGCTTGTCGTGCACCTTGATTGCTTTGTTGGATAATGTTCTCAAAGGTCGAATTTTTCAATTTAATTTGAGTAGAGATGAAAGTGCAACTCATGCTTATAAAGTCAGTTTCGGTTTGTAAATTTTGTATAAGCATATTTTGTATGGTTATGTTGTTGCATTCATATGATTCCAACAGGTAAGCTCCCACCTTTGAAGTATTTGAAACGATATTGGAATCAAAAAAGAAGCTATCCAGGGAGAAAGAAGTAAGTGAGAAGACATATCCCAGAATATCTATTTGCGTCATGAGATTTCCAATGATGAAAGCTCGATTAATCGAATCGCTTAAAAGAATAGGGAAATCAACCGTTGAAATTCCTGTTATTCTGGAGAATGTGTTATTGATGACAATGACCGAACTATTAGGAACCTGGAAGTTCGTAAGCCCCATTACATAGTCCGAACTCACGGTATTCACTTGATCAATCACGTTGTCTTTGGTATAGATGAAGGTAGCACAATTTTGAGAATCGAACGAGCAGGTGTGGTTTCTTGCGTCATAGAAGAGAGACCTTATTAGTGAGCTACCAGCCAGTGCAGCGGTTTCTGCCTCTTCAAAGAAGTCGAACCAGGTCGTTGTAGGAAGATACACATAACCAACACTATACTGAAAAAATGCGTAGATGTTGGCATACGGCATATACGAGCCAAGCTGTAATAGGCGAGAGTTGTTCAGCGAAATATTTTGCAGGGTGTTCCCTTGAAAGATTGCTTGAGGATTTGTGGACCATATCACAATCGAAGTGTCCAAAGCAAGGAGATCAGAGAACGTTGAATTATAAACAATAAATGGTCTGGCTTCTGTGTACATAGTCGTACTGTTCTTTTGGAATGAATTTTCGATATGGTATGAGCGAGTCTTAGCAAAATCGCTGTACCATCTTACACCCATCCACCCATCAAAAGAGATGAGTCCTGACGATATAGTCATAGTACAGTTTGTGAAATTAGAATTGACTATAAAGAGCGACCCGACGTAGTCTCTGGATTTAATAAGTGTGGAGAGGGCATTGACAGTTTGGTTGACTGCAGTTAGGTTAACAATTTGACCCAACATACCTGTAAAATAGTAGAAAAATGAGGCGTTGACATAATTATGAGCAATATAATTATCGTTCAGCTCAACATGGAAAACTTCAACAGCAGGAACACCATAGGCTGGGTAATCGAAATGGGCCACATAGCACCACATAAATCGAATATTCATAACATTCAATTTGTTGATTGCCAGTGTTTTTCTTGTTGCTAGTGTTGAATCTGACCAATCAGGGCCGATTTGAACACGGATGACATACGAAGCTTCGTCCATTTGGCCTCCATCTGCTGTAAAATTATTGACCACCAGGCCTGCTATGCAGCTCGGACCGGGAATGTACAGGTAAAGGAAGTAAAAATTGTCTCCAATGATGGTATTGGTGATCGAAACATTGTTGACCACTAGATATATACCTGGAGAATAATATGAACCCCACATGTTATGAATAAATATTAGCTCGTTCCATGCGCTCACAGTTGCAGCAGCTAAGGTAGTGATTTCGACGTTAGATATCGTCGCGTTTCTATTCCCTACTATTCCAATGAAGGCTTGTCCATCAGAATCGCCAATTTTGATGTTCGTGAATTTTAAGGAGTCCATAGTTGCACTCACAGTCTCAGCTGAATAAATCAAACTAGCTGCCTGTACCGACGCTGAACTGAAATCGCAATTAGCCACTTGGATGTTCGAGTAATATGCTGAATATATCATATTACTATAAACACCGTTTGGTATTGGGATTGCATTGGAAGGACAAGTAATTTTTAGGTCGGTAACACCCAAATTCGTGTTATAAGGTGAGTCCTGATAAATTTGGAAAATTGAGCGGCTTGAATCCTTTGAGTATGAAACTATATCCAGAGTCACAGAGGACACGTTCACTTGACTTGACCATTGAACCCACAGTTCTTTCGTTCCGTCAAATGCCACATAGCCATTGGTTATTGTGAGTTGGGATATATAGGAGAAGTATAGCCAATAGTTCGTTGATGGCATACTTGCTGACGAAGATTCAGTCAAATCGAGACAGAAACTTGATAGTGTGACTGTCCCAATGTTATTCAATTCATGAGATCTACCACTTGTGTACTTCTGTTTGATGTACAAGCCGACAAGTGAGAGCGACGCCAGATTATTCGCATATAAAATGGAAGTCCCTATGACACTCAAAACTGGGAGTTGGCTGCATACCGTGGTAGAGTCTACGGTGCTCGGAGGAGATTGGAACTGGATCGTAATGCTTCCTGTCCCAGAATCACCATTCAAGCTTGTTGTAATCGTTTGAGTAGTTCCAGCTGTGTTTGGAAGAAGAGTGATTGTATTTGTAGTCTCGACGAGAGTGCTCCCACTGTATAAAGCAGCGACTGCTGTTTGGAGACTCGGGTAGTTAGTCCCACTCACTAAGGAGATAGAAGCGTCAACTGTCAGGGTTTTGGCTGAGCCCAGAGGCAAGGCAACCAAAATAAGGAAGAGATAAATCATCATATGATGTTTAGAAATTGATACTTTAGAATTTTTTTTATAATCCAGCGATCCTGTGCCCTATAAATAACCGAAGGGTCGGAGAGTCGGTAGAAATAAAATTTATTTAAAATTTGAAAAAGTACTTTTACAGAGCTCAACGCTCTCAAATAAAAATAACTTCAGAAATAATTATTCGCATTTTGGTAGATCGAGGCATTAAACAACATTATTCCTGATCAAAGAAATAATACCTTTTTTCTGAGTCATTCCAATAAAGTGGCTCTATTGGAATTGGGAATTGATAAAAAAAGTTCGCTACTCTCAGGGGTTACCTTCTGATTTGAGCATCGTCTCTCTTGGAAATTCCTGAGAAAACGGTCATGGAGACGGTGCTGTGTGAATTAACATCGAACCACCAACACATAAAGAAACCAAAAATTTCTCTATGTCTCAAATGATCAATAAGCAAAGCTTAAAAAAAGATAGAATATGCATTAAAACTTCACCATCTGCCGCACAAAATGTCAGAGTAACTTGTAAATTTTTCTGTTAACTGCCTCTCTTTTTTTTTCAGTTCAAAAACTTCAGAGAGTCATTATGAACTCAGATGCCACACTCACTACTCCAGAATCTAAGAATCAGGGCCATTAAGCATACTCTGGCTATTATTAATTCAAATATATATAAAAAAATAAAGCATTAATTCCAAAAGAGCAATGCGCTAAAATTAAAAGATTTTCTACCATTCAATTTTCCTGTTGCAAGAACTTTAGATCAAAGCAAGAATGGCACAATTCTACGAGCTCGAATAAATCATCTTTTGCAATCTAAGTAGGAGTCGTTCTTCCAATTCGACTAGCGAAAAGAGAGATATGTCAAATCCTCTCTGAATTTCCCTTGAACTTATGAATTCGAGTAGCTCTGCACTTCAAGGAAAGAAGAAATAAATTACTATCAAATTTGAGGAGGCAGACAAGTGGATGTGCTCCTAGATTGTCAAAATTTTTTTTGCACTTCATAAGGAGTGATATTCATTAAGAAGTCCCCTTAACTAGCGTTCCATCGTTAAAGAAAATTTAACTCTCCGCAATAAATTTTATGAAGAGTGAAGTGCAATTTAATTAATATATCGATCAAAAGAAAATGTATGTGCAAAATACTAACTTGCCATTCTAAAAATATTGAGAATTTTAGCAGCTTTTAGCTTTCAGCTCTGAGCAATATCAACCAATATCTGAACTAAGAATATAATTGAATGAAATTATATCAGTTAATATATGCAACACTTCTAAAAGTGTTTTATTGCAGCATCGTTGATAATCTTTAGTGCCTGAGCATATGAGAAAAAGAACGCATTTTCGATCTTATCAGATATTCAGATGGAATTAATTGAGTCTCTACCTGACTTTCAAATAAAACTTAATTTGTGACGTATTGGAGGATTTTTTTTAAATAAAATAATAAGAACTTTCAGAATTCTTAAAATTTCTGACTGCATTGCCACTGTGAAACTAGATGGTGTGCAAGCTGATATTCGGACTCGTATTTCTCAGAGTTTAACTGAAGCAATTCCACACCAAAACTAAATTTTTTTAATGCGCAATCTTCATTTCCACTATCATGATTTCGAAAAGTCGCCAACAATATCAAAATACACATAATTAGGTAACAACAGACTAACACAATAATGGATTTAGAAACATCTTGTCTTACCGCCCAGTCAAGATGTCACTTCTTCTGTTTTTGACATTATTTGCTGATTTAAAGTCAACCTTGATCTCGGAAGCGGCCAAGTCCTCTTCAGACACTCTCTCAAGATAGTACCTGATAATTGAATATAATCAATGGAAGGCAATAAAGATGAAATACCTAACAAGGAAGAAATAAAGTAGTTTTCAAAAACTGCAACGTATAGAAGAGTAGTGCTATAGGTTTTTTCACTCGGCTTATTCATGACTATGGGCTCAAAAAAGCAGCATAAGTAAGAAATTAGAAAAATAGATTGTGAAATAAATGTGGTATGTACAATTAAATTATTGCAAATGATAGTCTCCGTTCTGGTGTTATGAGTAATGAGCTTACCAGAGAAAGTTATGAAAAATATAGTGAATATGATTTATCGCATGAGTTATGTGGTTCTCTATTACAAATCTGATCCAATTGGCTGTTAATCATAGCAACATCCTCTCAAACAAATCTAACTTCTTCGCTAAATTTTCCTTTTGCAAACTCACAATGCAATATGACTCTTCCTTGTATGAATTCGAAAAATAAATCCTTCAATATATTGCTAATATAAATGTTCACCCAAGATTAGAAACAAAATTCTAAAAATAAGCTCGCCATGATTTAACAATCAATGATAATGGAATAATAGCACACATACTATTCGATATACTTTGCGCAGAATCTGAGAAAATATGAGATTTGAAATATGGTTTCACATTATTATTTTTCCCATGGCAATTGGCTTGAAATTATTAAATCGTTTCGAGAAATTAACTTCTGTCAAGAAATATCCTTAGAGTATTTGAATGATTATGATAGAACTAAAATTAGTAGAAATAAGAATTTGATAAAATCTGAGACTGATGTCAGGCGGTCATTAGGATACGACTCGACCAAATATGCACAATATTTGAAATAATCAATCAACATCATAAAACTAATCACAATTCAAAAGATAATATTTGCCCTCAACTTGACACCTAGACCCTAAAAACATCTCCAAATCATTTGAGAAAGTCAATTTGGGCTCTATTTCAGACCAACCCAAAAACTTTTTCTAAATTTTTTGAAAATAAATGGAAAAGGATTTTCAAGTTCCACTCTCGGTTATACTGTCTTTGTTCAATTTGATGCGAGCTAGTTTCAACCCAAAAACGAACTCAAACTTACAGTTAGGGATTTTAATTCTTCTTATTAAGACACAATTTCAACCTTGCTTTGATTGTGTAAAACCTTGGACTGAGATAAGACAGACATTATTAAATCAAAGTGAAATATTTTCTAAATCTCATTCTAAAAATCATATAAACACTGAAAAACCTTATTCGACTGTACATCATTCGGGTGATATTTATAATTTCAGAAGATGCCCACAGCGCATCGAAAAATTAATAAAACAAAAGCTGAAAAAGTTCTGATTTCAAAAGTTATTCACTTATCTTTGAACATAATGCTCTCGTTTGTTGAAGTTTGGTGCAGCATTTATTATTATGTGCTTAGGAAGAAAACGCCTTGGTAAGAATGGGTTTTCATTTAAAAAAAGTAAGTGTTGTCTCAACAATAGAGAATCGTGGAGCTCAAAGAATTGTCGTCTCCATATCAATAACGATTGCTATTAAAAGACAACACCGAAATGTGTTCTCGTTGTGAACCCTTAGACTCTTATCATATTGAAACTCAAAGAAACTAAAAGGTTATATGATTGGCTCACATCAAGACCCAAACTTATATTTGATGGCTAAAACGCAATTCTAACTTAGCCGCTTCAAGTATCGAGCGGCCTATTTGTGCATATAACAAATCACATGTGAAAATTTCACAGGTGCAAACTTTTCTTGTAGGAAATAAATACCATCCTTCTTGCTGGTCATTCTCGTATCTCTTCATGCTGAGAATTGAAGAAATTCAGACTTTTTGTCAACACTTAGACATCCATCATCGTCAAATATAAGTCTTCAAACTTTTTGATAAAAAGATTCAGTAAAACTGTATGCTACTGAACTAAAAAGCAGTGTTTTTGAGAGTTAAGTACTCTTCTGAGAAGTCCTATAAGGAGAAAAACTAATGTTCCGAGGTTGTGACATATTCATGGGTGAACTGCTCTCAACAATTTTCAGGAGAGTGAATTTCCAAACAAAATACGTTTAGACTCAAAATGGCGCTTCCATCGATCCAAGTTCGACTTTTGAATCTATTAAGCCAACAACAGCATTCCAGAACAACTACTGAGACTCACCTTAGCAATGAAGACGGTAAGGTTAAGTCATCGTATGAATTCGTCGTAAAATTTAGTCCATATAATTAGCAGTGTCTATTAGCACTTTCTATAGCGACTAGAATAAGAGAGAGCAAGAGAATCGAAACCTTTCTAGAAAGAAACAACTCTTTTTTCCTATCGAATTGAGTGTTCTAAAGAGTATTCCTCGAAATTCAGTTTGGTCTCTTTAGAAAGATTCTCACACTGGACAAAAAAATTCATTGATATCAAGAATCTAAGTTCTTATACCGAATCATTTGATCTTTGAATAATTAGAAATCGATCCAAAAAAAACATATGCAAAAGAACGTACTTATTGCCCTTGCCATTATTGGCACCCTAACAGCAGGCCTCTTGCTCTTTAGAGGCCAACAAGCCAAAAAAGATGAGACAAATCCAGATGCATTGAGAGAGATCTACAACCAATGGAAAGTCACCTTTAAGATTAATGTCGGCGCGGCTGAAGATAACTACAGATACAAGGTCTTCTCCTCCAATTATGGGAAGATCAACGAGCATAACAAGCTTCTCGGTCGATCCTATAGCTTAGGTCTCAATCCTTTTACCCATCTCACTCAAGAAGAATTCGCTGCCACCCATCTTGGTTTGAAAGTTCCGAATATACAGAAAAACGTTCTCCCATTATCAACCGACAATCTTAAGGAAACTGTCGACTGGGCACCGAAGATGAATAAGGTCAAAAATCAAGGACAGTGCGGATCTTGCTGGGCTTTCTCTGCCGTCGGTGCTATCGAAGGGCTTCACAGTGTTGTCAAAGGAAATCTCATGGACCTTTCCGAACAAGAACTTGTTGACTGCGCTGGGTCCTTTGGGAATGAAGGCTGTAATGGTGGTCTTATGGACAGTGCTTTCCAATATGTCATGTCTGTCGGTGGTCTCGCTTCACAGGAGGACTATCCTTACACCGCAACAGATGGCAAATGCAAGACCGGTCTTAAGAGATATGGAAAAATTACTAACTTTGCCGATGTCCCTACCAATAGCTCTGCCGCTCTCAAGGCTGCCATTGCTAAGCAACCAGTTGCAGTTGCCATTGAGGCTGACACCTTCACCTTCCAAGGATATTCTGGTGGTGTAATCAATGATAACTCCTGCGGAATCAATCTCGATCACGGTGTTATTGCTGTTGGCTATAGTGACGGTGATTCCGATAACGAGGCTTCAATTCCTTACTACAAGGTGAGAAATTCCTGGGGAGCATCATGGGGAGAAGGTGGTCATGTCCGAATTGGTATTAAAGATGGTGCTGGTATCTGTGGTATTCAACAAATGGCCTCTTATCCTATTGCTGAATAAGCTTCACTCCTCTCCTTACCCTATATATTTCCTATTAGAATAATGCAACTAACTACTATCTAAGCAGTAATAAGGCCAAATTATTATACTTGCATGACTTGATAACCTATTAATTAGTTTCTGCTTTCATTAATCCACGAAGTAAAATTGGAACATTTATTTCAACAAAAAGTAAAATAGCAATGCATAGTTATATAAGCACCTTGAAGTTGTATATACATACCATCACAGATCGATTAAATTTGCCTGGCCTTAATATTCCCAACAAAATCCGTCCTCAAAAATTTAGTATTTGTCTATTCAATTGGCTAACTATTTCAGCTGAGCTAATTTTGGTTAAATAAATGCATTTGCAGTTAAATGGTCTCTGTAAACCAGAAAAGAGCATTTATTTTTTGACCATTGCACCAGGATGCTTCAAACCTTTCAAGTGAATGGTAGTTTATATATAGCTATTCATACCAGAGCAAAACGAAATAACTTGCTTTGCCTCCAGAAACCGTTTATTTATTATGTATAGTCAGACGTATCGACGTAGATCGACCACAGTATTGCAACAGAAAGTCACAGGTTAGATTCCACGTCATGAAATTTAAGTAATTCTCTTAAATTGTTCCGAGAAGTCAATCTTTCTTCCCCCATGCAGGGTAAAGATCAAGTTGTTCAATCGCAAGAGAATATACACACCTAAAAAGCAGTTAGTGCCACGAAGAATCCAATATCAAAATTAATTTTCGAGATCTATGAATAAAGTTGAATAGCTTTCGCTGCTTATTTCACATTGTATGGGATTTTACAGTAACCTCCAAGCAATAAGGAGTTAGAGGAATCTCTTCCTGGACTCAAAGAGTGAATACCATATGTCAAGAGTCTTTTCAGAGTGTAGGCACATCTCTGATTTACTGTCTTTAGAAGACAACCTACGAGAATCACTGTCTTGGCACAGATAATCGACTGAAAATATTCCGTGCTAGTGCCTTTCTCAACCGTTAGATGAACTAGTATCGGCGACTCAGTCAACAATACTTGACATAGAACTGCTTCTGGCTCAGTTCAACAAAACTAGAACTGATCGAATTAAATATCGGAATAGTCAACTGAGAAACACTTTTACATATACCCCCAAAATAGAAGGGAATAGCGTGTTTTCTTGAGATTTTTTTTTTTGTTGCTATTCTTCCAGAAATACACTCTAAAAGAAAGTCCATAGCAAATAAGATGTAATCGAAGACAATTCTGATACAAAAGAATGATGTTTAGATTCTTTCCTAAAACAGTATTTAAATGTTTGTTCTACTTGAACAGTTTGAGAGACGTTTAAATTTTGCACTCCGCACTGTTCTACCAGCCATTGAGAGAAAAAAGAAAAAGGCTCTCAGTTTTCGAATAATTCGATTTGGAAATTAGATAGGAAAAAGAAAATCTTCATGAATTAGTTGATCTTCTAATTAGAACAATTTGCCAAATTTTCTGGTATAAATGGATCGAAAGTAAAATTAATTTATCTATACAGTTTCACAGAAAAGTTTCTAATGCAAAAGAATGCTTTGATTGCCCTTGCCATTATTGGCACCCTGGTTGCTGGGTTCTTCGTTTTCAAGCACCACTCACAAGCTAATGAGATTGGTCCAAAGAACTTGAAAGATCTCTATAATCAATGGAAAGCTGAGAACAACATCCATGTAGGTTCCGCTGAAGACCACTACAGATTCCAAGTGTTTTCTTCTAATTACGGGAAGATCGTCCAGCATAACAGCAAGCCCGATCGAACCTATGAACTTGGTCTTACTCCTTTTTCACATCTCACTCAAGAGGAGTTTTCTGCTACATACCTTGGGCTTTCCTCTGGAAATACATCGGGTCAAAAGAACACTGCTGTTTTACCTACAAACAATCTCAGGGCGTCGGTTGACTGGAGACCAAAGCTGAATCCGGTCAAAGACCAAGGTCATTGCGGATCCTGCTGGGCTTTCTCAGCTGTTGGCGCTATCGAAGGTGCTCACAGCGCTAAAGGAAATCTCTACGATCTGTCTGAACAAGAACTCGTTGACTGTTCACGTTCCTTCGGCAACATGGGATGCAGTGGTGGTCTTATGGACAATGCCTTTAAATATGTCGTCTCTTCTGGAGGTCTCGCCTCACAGAAGGACTATCCTTATACTGCCACAGACGGCAGCTGCAACTCTGGACTTCCTAAATCTGGTAAAATCACCAATTTCGTGGATGTTCCTGCGAATAATGCTGATGCCCTCAAGGCTGCCATTGCTCAACAACCAGTCGCAGTTGCCATCGAAGCTGACACTTTCACCTTCCAGTTGTACAAGGGAGGTGTCATCAACGATGCTTCTTGCGGAACCAACCTTGATCATGGTGTTGTTGCTGTTGGTTATAATGATGAAGACGCTACTCCATACTACATCATCAGAAATTCCTGGGGATCTTCTTGGGGAGAAGGTGGTCACGTCAAGATCGGTATCAAGGATGGTGCTGGTATTTGTGGCATTCAACAAATGGCTTCTTACCCCGTTGTATAAGACGATACCAAGATGTCCAAACGTAAATAACCATAAAATTACTTGTATCGAACCGTTTCTCACCTTGTTTATGAATTACTCTATTAATTAATTCATTTGTTGTTATAACCACCTACCTTAATGTGTAAAGGAGAGTAAACAATGGAATATACACCGCACGCCCTCAAAATTGTTTTGTCAATAGTAGACCGAATAAACAAAAAATAGTTAGACAAACTGTACTAAGCAAAGACGAATCACTTTGAACTAGTTCGAGCTGTTTCTTAATTCAATTCGCCGAAATTTTGTTTGGTTTACACTCATTTTGTTTTTGTTCAAGGATTACTGGAATTATTTGAAATGTAGCGCTTATTTAACTAATAAGTTAGCACTTATCTACATACACCGTTCCTTTTGATTCAAACTGCTGTTGCAAACCCTTTAAGGCTGCGCAATGATCTTCAGAGACGATTCAAAAGAGAAAGGTTCGAATTTAACACCATCAGCTTTAAAAAATTTGCTCTGAAACTCCACCCTTTAGTTGATTGATAATAGAGATTATTTTAACATTATAATTACCAATGAAGACGTAGGGCGTGCAAGAAGCATTCCATTAAATCCATGCAAAGTAGCACGCCGAATGTAATGAGAGCAAAAAGAGCAAATCCAATAAATGTCTTTTGTGGGAAAATGAATGATTTTTATGATAAGACGAAGGAAGATTCCTTACCATAAAAAAGTTTCCCTCCACGATTGCATTACCGATTGTATTATCGAAGAAGACTTTTGCTAATTGAGAATGTGCAAGAGAGAGCGCCCACAAGCGAAGATACGAAGCGGTGTGAGATAAAGATCCTACGGGAGGAAATTGTTTGATTATGAGTGATCCAAACCAACAAGAATATCATACCAAGAACAAATTCTATAGTCTCAATGAGTTGGTGAACAAACAAATCACCGAAACCCTCGTGCCCGTGTCCTTTCTTTTCCTCGTGTTTTTCAAGACCCAACTCAGCCTTTATTTTATGACTGGGTGCCTCTATTGAAAATGGTTCGAATTGCTTATGTTCTTCTTCGTTCTTGACGTACTCTATTTCATCCTAAACAGAATTTAAATCTTGGTCATTAAAAAAAAAACAACAACCTTAGGATGATCTCCTAGTAAAGGAGCTTTTTGATCTCCATGCGAATCAAGGTGAATGGAATGATCTGACCCTTGTTCCTTCTTATTGAGTAAGGCAAGCAATATTGGCTTTGGCAGGAGCATCAACGGGACACAGACAACAGCTATCACAAGCAGCGCAAACTGCACTTGACTTTGGAAACTCCCTTCGTCATCACCAAAAAGTGGTTTCACTTTATTTGGAGATTTCCCAACATCAAAAGCTCCAAGGTCCAACAAAAATTTGATGAAGATGTTTATGATTGCTGGTGCTTCACTCGTGGGTATTCCTCCGGGAACGTCGTAAGGAGTCGCCCATTTAATGAAGATCAAAACTACCATATAACCAAATGTAGAGCAAAGGAATAAGATCTGTGGAACCCATTCGAAGAAGAAGTCCAACGGTGATTTGAAATGAATCGCATTGAACAGCTTAAGTACAGTTCCTAGGAGCATTTGTGATACCCCCAAGATAACAGCCATCTTCATCTTAAAGGAATTGAAAAATGTAAGTTCATTTGTCTTGTGATACCATTCAGGATCAAGACCAAAAGGATATACACAATAAGGATCAACTTTTTCAAGTTTTTCAGTATGCTCTTGCTGCTGGTAGCACGAGCCGAAGAGATTCAGTGGGATCGCCATGAAATCGTTGTAAATAAATCCACAATATAAAGCAAAGAATCCCATCATCGTCAGGAGGTACCTAGCCGGTAATATTGAGGCAAGAGTACCATTCCGTCCTTCGAGGTCACTTTTCCTCAAGCACAAAAAAAGACCAAACAAGAATATGATTGCTCCATGACCAATATCTCCAAACATCACTCCGAATAAGAAAGGGAAGGTAGCTATCGTGAATAACCCGGGATTTACTTCACGGTAGCGTGGTATGCCATATGTGTTGACTATTTCCTGAAAGGGAGCAGTAAAGTCATTAGTTCTGAAATGCGTTGGCGGGTGAGAATCTTTAGGAGGCTCAGCGAATTGAAATTCGGGCTTTGCTACATGAGGTTTATTTTTGGGGAGGTTTTCAAGTTCTGTTTTGACTAAGCTCTCGGCTTCGAGTGGACACCAACAATTTCCATGGTAAATCGTGTTTTGGAGTTTAAGCATGTTTAGATTGTGATAGATAGCCTTTTCTCTCAAGATAAACAATCTCAAGCTTTCAATCATGGACCAAGACTCTGTGATACGCTTTGGCTGTGAGAAACTTTCAAGTTTCAAATCAATATGAGTTCGGGTAACTTGCAGGACCTTTGCTGCTTCCTCTCGCGCAATCTTCAACTCCTGAATCCTCTGATTTAAGGATATATGATCTTCTGGAATCCCATATTTATGAGCTCCAAATGAATCTGCGATCTTATTGAGTTTAGTCTGGAGGATATTCTGTGATCCACCTTGATAAGCGATAAAGAAAACAGTTTTCTGGGCATTCTCTTCTTTAGATCCCGCGAGCAAACTACTATCTGAAATTTGGTCCTTGCGGTCGTAATGGGGTTCAATATCGATAAGTGTCAGCCAAACCATACCCAATGTTGCTCTAAATAGCATCCTTCTGAAGCGTTGTGAGTCCTCTCGATCTATTACACCAGCAAGATAGTTGAATTTTAGTACGCGATTTTGTCTCCCTCCGAAGCCCTTGGATTCTTCGTCGAGATTGATCTGGTTTCGCAAACCGAACCCTTGGTCAAAGTAAAGACTGGTTTTCTCAAGTACGTAAATATTTTCGACGAGGCGATTGTAATCATCGACTGCACTATCATAATATCGAAGTTGGGTTGTTAGCGAGGTTAACTTCTCCTCAATCTCGGCTTCAACATCCTCGAAGTAGGTATGATCAGCTTTAGGTCGAGACTGAAGGAAGTTTCGCAGAGTTTTGAGATAAGCTTTTATATTGCTACATCTATCGATAGGTTTGCTGAATCGAATCATTGCCTGCTCAATTGCTTGTATCTTTAACTCCAAGTCTTCGCAGCGTTTAATCTGAGAGGAGTAAGGACGCGTCAATATCTGCTCGTGCTCGTTGAGATCTACAAACTGAACTACTCCGAGCTCGCCGATCTCGTTCATGATATCCCAGGCGTTCTCTCTGGACATCACAATGTTATAGTATCCCATGCGTTCTGATCTAAAAAGACTCATTTCGTATTATTTCAAGTTCTATTCGTAGTGGAGTTATTCTAAAAAGAAGTTGTTGAGTAGCTGATTCAAATCAATTTTTAAAAAATCTCTTGAATTCGAATTTTAATTGATTCCTGCAATTTTTAATTAAGCGATAAAATCACAGCAATATCGAGAAAAGAGACATTCATAGATAAACTTGCAGCCATTTTATTTTTTTTTCCCTTAGCTCCTGTGCAATTTTGTAAAATGCAAAAGAGAGCTCCGTGACGATAAAATAAAGCCTATCGTGGAGGTCGTTACCAGAGTTTTGAAAATGTTAAAGAAATAATTAGAGCTGCTTGATTTACAATTGATAATTAAGATGTCAAATTTGAAAGCCTTGAAGCTGATGAGATGGAACATCGACAATGCTCTTATTTTGACTTCTGATATTCTGATTCTGCTAGCTGTCGTTGGATGGGCACTTACCAATATATTAGGATTGTAGACTACAATGAAAGTGTGAGTGTCATCTATAGAGTTAGATACAAGGTGTGCTGCCACATCCTTGCTATCATGTGACACATATATGTGGTTTCATTTACCTTAGACGAGAAAAATCCTAATAAGACAAAGGAGAGCCTTAAGAAGCTAAGGAACTAGGGCAGAGTTTGATAGTATAGTGACAATAATCATCATTTTGAGAGTTCGAAGACTTCATTGATAAGTATTATTCAGAAGAATAGTGCATAAAATTTTTGCTTCTTTCATGGATTTGATGCTATGAATCCTAAAATCATTATGCTGATTTCCTTTAAAAAGTCTCAGAGGAATCTCATGCAGAATCATCTATAATATATCTCTACATAAAGGTTAACAAATCTCTGAAATTAAACCTGCAGCAAATAAATTGTGATTAATTGAACTTCATGCAAATATATTAGCTATTTAAACATCACTAATCAAGTATAGATTTCTCTTTTAGGGCCTGCGTCCAAAGCCCATAAAAGTATGAATTAGGATTATTAAGGAGTTTCTGAGGACTATCGAATTCAAGAACTTGCCCATCACCCATCACCAAAATCCTAGCCGACAGTGAGTCTCATTCTTAGACGAGGAATATCCAAATTACCTATCTGAGTCAATAATTGTCTTCAGTCTGTGTGCTATAGTGAGGACAGTGCTATCCTTCAACTTCTCTCGGATCGTCGTCTGAAGAAGTGCCTCAGTGGCAACGTCGATATTGGATGTTGCTTCATCGATCAAAATAATTTTGTTCCTCTACAAATTTACAATTTTGTAATTGGGGATATAAAAAGTTTTCAAATGTTACTCTAAGAATGGCTCTTGCAATACAAACGAGTTGCTTTTCTCCTGCACTCAGATTTCCTCCTTCATCTTTGATTTCAGTTTCCAGTCCTTCCCTTGTTGAAAATTTATCTCTGAGTGAAACCTTATCCATGACTTCCCAAATCTGTTGGTCAGTATATTCGTGCGCCAAGTCAATATTGTCTCTCAAAGTCCCATTAAAAAGAAGAGGATCCTAATTGAGGTGAAAGTTACGAATGAAACAATAGAAGAAAATACTTGGGGTATGACAGTGAGCTTCTTTCTTAAGTCATATAATCCGAGCTTGGAAATATCAATTCCATCAATAATAATTCCCCCTGCAGAAGATTCAAGTACTCTCAATAGAGCGAGGATCAATGTGGATTTCCCTGATCCCGTTCTCCCAACGATACCAATCTAATGCAAAATTATAGACTCCTTTTAAAAGATCATTATTGATTCGTTACTTTCTCTCGGGGATTGATAATGGTTGAAATATCTCGAAGAACAAGAGGCAGATTGGGTCTGTATCGGACACTATATTTCTCGAAATTAATGTTACCTTCGGCAGGCCATTGGGAATTGAAATTTGGGACCAAGGCGAGATCGGTCTTCTCACCAGCTTCAGGCGGGATGCTAATGAGAGAAGAAAAAAAAACGAAACAAATGAGGATATTTTTTCTTTAATAGCTATACTTGATGAAGCCAAGGCACCGTTCAATTGAAATCAGATTATTTTCAAGCTCAACTTGAGAAGACAATAGGAACCTGATATCTTCATCACAGTTGAGAACATAAGTTAAAACTAATCCTGCAAGCCCTGCAGATGCTGCCTGTGGACCCTTTAAAATGACCTAAAGAAATGAGATATTAAACTCAATTAGAAAATTTTTTATATTAAATACGCATGTCGCAATAGTAGGTATCATCAATATCATGGAGGCGATTGAGGTTTTTATTGAGAACCAATTCCACAGTGCGTTCATTAGCAACGAATTTTTCATATTTTCATCAAGCTTGAGCATCTGATTAGAGAAAAATCTCTGCTGATGGCCGTAACCTCGGATAATAGTTAATCCATTAATCGATTCACTGAAGTGACTGAGGATAGGACTTTTTGAGATACTCTCTATTACAAGTGAGTATTAATTTCGAAGGAATTAGCAACAATATTTTATCTTACCAAGCCTCACAAGCTCACGATTAAGAGCTTGATAACGCCGTTGAATCCGATATGAGCACAAGAAGAAGACAAGCACCAATGGAAATATGTAGAACGTGCCTCCATACATGCAAATAATGATATCTCCCAGTAAAGAAAATATTGTATTGAGAAACCCATTCAGCGAAAAGTAAAGAGAAGTGTCTGCTACGTTCAAATCTTTGCTGAATCTGTTTAAAATCCTTCCAATGGGGACACGATCAAAGAAAAGATTGATTGGAGCCCTTATAATGCTGGTCAGCATGCTGTGATGGATTTTTTTTGAGGAATGAATTGACCTCGATAGGATAGTCGCATTACGCACAAGAGTGCACAAGGCATAAGCCAAAGTAAGCAAAGAATAAATGCCGAGATAGTGAAACTGATTATATTCCGCACTCTTTGTCGAATTAGAACTAGTCCAAAATGAGAGATAAAAGTTTGAGCTGAGAGAGAATCCTAGCCACAGACTCATCACTTGATAAAACACAGTTATAATTGAAGGGATCAGATGACTTACGTAGGCATAGAAATGCGAAGAAGCGGAAACCACCATAGTAGTTATAAAATGCTTTGTAGACACTTAGGCTCACTTTTCCAGTCTGACGGTCTTCATCAAGGACAAGCTTTTTCAGATTCGGATCATCTTCTATTTCAGCTTTCAGTTTTTCTTGTTCCTTAGCTTTCTCTTCTTTTTTTTCTTTGGATGTTTCAGAATCTTTCGAACCTTGCTTTGATCTCGCCTGGACAAGGATGGTTTCTTTGAGCTCTTGAGGGTCCAAAGCTTCGATTTGTTCAATCTCCTCAGAAGTTTGGCTTTCCTCGGCCTTATGGTATTTATTGAGTAACTCTTTATAAATCGGGTTCGAGTTAATCTCTTTGTAGGTGCCTTGTTCAACAACTCTTCCTTTCTTCATGATATAGACATAGTCGACATATTTTAGATAGTCAAGGTTATGAGTAACCATAACTCTGGTCTTATCTTTTAGGTAGCCGGTTAGGCACTCCTTTATGATAAACGTCCCAACGTGGACATCCACAGCGCTAAGATTGCAAGAATTTATAATTATAACAAAAGAATTTAGAGAAAAAGTTTACCTTAGAGGATCATCCAAGAGGTAGATGTCTCTATTTGCATAGATTGCTTGAGCCAGGGAAACTCGAGCTTTTTGCCCACCACTCAAATTCACTCCCTTCTCGCCGATTTCTGTTTGATCACCATGAGGAAGAATGGCCAAATCTGGTTCAAGACACGAATATTTCAAGGCTTCTTGATATCGTTTTTCATCAAATTGAGAACCAAACAGGACATTATTCTTCAAGGTTTCATTAATAATCCAAGGTTTCTGGGATACCAAAGCTAAATCGCCGTTGATTGTGACGCTTGGCATATTATCATGGTGGTATTTCATTTCTCCAACTAGAGAATAGAAGATTGATGATTTTCCACTTCCGACACTAAGAGAAGAAAAATATTAAGCTCAATAGTGAAGTTTTTAAGACATTAATTCTTACTCTCCAATAAACGCGACAAAAGATCCCTTTTGAATCTCGAGATTGATATCTTTCAAAACATAGTAGTCCTGATTTTGGTCACTCTTGTTGATTTCGTCTTCAGCTAGTAAGTCCGTCAAACTCGCAACTGTACTCCCGGGACGTTGCTTCCCACCTTTTACAGTTTCTTCATCATCTAGGGATTGTAGAGTAGAAGTATATATTGTCGAGCTCATTTGCAAACTGATTTGTCCGCCTGAATTTCCTTCAGGTTTTTGAGTTTTCGTATCTTCCTTTTTTGAGTTGTTTTTCTCATTGTTGTTGCTTCCTTTTCCTTTTTCCTTTGCTTCTTCATTTTTCTTTTTTTCCTCAGGATCAACCCAAAAGAAGTTGCCGTTTTGGATTTTTATTGCGACATCAGGGATGTTCTTGTCATTCTTTTTGATGTATTTGGTGTCGATTTCTTCGGACATTAAATAATTTTCAATTCTTTTAATGCCGACAAAACACTCAATCAGATTCGTTATTTGGCTTGGCAAAAGCCGGAGTGGCCATTGTAGCAGCATAAATATCGAAACTACTGGAAAAGCAACTTCAGCGGTCAGCTCGTGTCCCAGTAACACATAGGTCGTAAACACAGAAGTCGTGATTAGTAATGGCACTATCCACCCGGAAAAACTCTGAAAAAGTTGGTTTATAAATTGTTGTTTGAGAATTCCTAACTCCTCACTTCTCTTATTGTTCCCCTTAGATATAAAATAATCATTCCTGCTCTATGGCTCCAAAAAAAATACTTTTTGCAGGAAATATTCTTCCCAGCCGTTCATCTTAATGAATTTTATTCCATTGAGGATCTCAGTGGTAAGCTTCATTCTTTCGTCTCTCTTTTTCATGACTTCTTTTTGAAGCCTAGTTTAATTGGTTAGTTTCATCAATTATTCGCAGAAGATATTATCACCTTAAATATCTCTTTCCGAGAAGGAAATTGACTACCCCACCAAGTGCAATGAAAACCAACCCAGCGACAAAAGATATTCCAATAAAATTATACAACATGATTAGACCCAGAATTATTTGTACTGGATTGGAAACAAGGGTAGAAAACTGCCACGAAATCCAGAGCAGCTTATTGGCATCCACTTGCATATAATTCATCATCTTTCCAAGGGACTGATCTGGACTCCTGATTAGAGAGTACTTGAGAGTCTTGTCGTATATTTTGCCATTGATTGCATTATAAGATTTTAATCCGACTTGCCTCTTGGAAAAACAATAAGCAACAAAAAAATTGTTGTTAGGTTACAAATGTAAAACTAGACTGTGCGAAACTGATTGTTGATATTAGCTTGGACAAAATTAGCAGAGAAACGAGAATTATGCCCTCTTTTAAATCAATTTCCGGAGCTTTAACAAACAGAATAATTCGATTCATCAATAGCGGCGTTCCCAAATTTGAGATTCTGGCAAAGACGCTGAAGAACACTCCTCGCGCGAATAACCCTAAGTATATTGCATTTAAGTAAGTCATCTTCAAAGGACTGAATATTGTTACAGAAGAATGATTTGCTTAAAGCTCTAAGAATAGGCATCTTCTTGTGTTTCACTTGTTCCCAATGCTGATTCACCACAGAAAAGGTTGATTCTGTTCTATCGATAGCTCTGAGTTTTGCGTGCATATTTTGCTGGAATGGTGTCTTGACTCCGATCTGTAGTGGGGTTATAACTCAACGAAATGTCTAATAGAATATTTACATTCACTATCTTGGTCACCCAGCTAAAAGACATCAAAGCTAGCCATGAAATATTTAAATAGGTTGATTGTCGGAGCTTCTCAATTTCCTCCTCACTTACTTTCGGAGCCTCATCTTTCTGCTTTGGAACTAAAGGTTGCTCTAAATCTTTTGAGTTTTCCATTTTCTAATATATTATATCAACGAATTCTGGAATCTGATCATTTAAATTGTTAGCGGATTTCGAAAATATCTTACTTCCTCAATTTACTGACACTCTCAATTTTGAAATAAGAAAATTGAAGTCCATGGATATAGATATCATCGAATCAGAAATGCGTTTGCTCCTCTGTTGCGTACAGTCTATTGACTGCAAGCCCATAATAAAAAGATTTCTTACTAGTCACTATATCAAAATATATCGTGCTCGTTTGAGGATGGGTAGCATTTTACGATAATCATCTGAGAAAGCAATAAAAGCAATTCTCGCTGTGTTTAACTATAGGTTTCGCTCAATTACAGTTCATCCGATTATTACACCAGAGGAAAATTTCGAAAATTGTTTATTTATTCTCTCTCTTGCAACTCATTGTTTAAAATTCTTTCAGATTCTTGCTTTTGAGAGCCAACAGGAATCCATTCTTTCATTGAGTCAGTCAAAATAGCAATTTATAGTTCAGATCATTTATGAAAAAAAAAAATCCACATTTTCCTAAAGCTGATATTTCAAAGCTAGCTATCACCAAGAGGCAAAACAACTCAAATTGTGCATGAATGTGGCACGCAATGTCGTGAAGGGGATCAATTCGGACATTTCAGATGATCTAAGTTAACAATACATACTTCAAACTATTCTCTTGAATACTCATTTTTATGAAGTGATCAATCAAAATTATAAAAGATTTTATAAAAAACAAAAAATATTTTCAGAAAGTCTAAATTCTGTCGAAAAATCATAATTGAATCAGTTTAATCCTAATCGAATTAGTGATATGGTAACAACCAAGCGAAAAAAAAAAATTTCCTGGCCTAATATGTGGGCGGAAAGCAGATATTCATTATTTCTATTTTGTGAAAGGTAAATTCGGGTATTATCTAAAAAAGTAAAGTATTATAGGTCACGAAAATATGAAGCATATCCAATTACGATTCTATATATTTGTTGTGTGAGGTACCGGGTTCAAATTATTAAAACCCTTGAAAATTTGTATCAAATTAAATACGAGCCAATTAACACTTAACAGTGAATAATGCAATGAAATATGGATAAGCCAACTAAAATACTGCTCTGCAGTATGGAAGTATTTATTTCTCACTCAAACTTTCGAAGTATATTGTAGTCTCTAATACTAGATTTGCAAGTAAGGAATTATAAGCGAGAAAGTAATAATCCACTCTCGCAGCCGACTTCCGAGAGTTCTAGTACATTATAGTATTTCTTTTTATGTGTGGATAAATCTAAGCAGCGGAGAACTTCGAACCAAAATGTTTTATTCTTTTCATCATATATCATCATCATCGCGATTTAGATTCCTTTTCAAGACGACCATTTGTTCAGAGACTTAAGGGCAAAATAGCATCTTTCTCATGTCAATCATAGTTTAGCTGCTTATGACTAAACAAACATCCTCAATAGGTTCCTTAATACGCGAATGTTATCTTATTTCTTAAGAAACGAGCTTAGAGAAACAGAAAAATTTTTTTGTTAATACATCCGAATCGGAATTATAATGAGCAATGCTTCACAGATAGTAGCCCTTCATAATTTGTCCAATATTAAGGATTTTCTTTCATTGAAGCGAAATATAGCATCAATTAACAGAAACTGTGCCATTGATGTGACTCCTTTCAATACTTTTGTGTGTATTGTTGACATTTTTCAACTTTGAAATAATTTGGGTTGTTATGAGCATACTTTAAAGACTGATGTGCATTTATCCAATAGCTTAATTATGAAAGTCGGATTTATAAGGTTGTAATTTAGTTCTCTTTGCTTCTTATTATTCTATGCATGAGATCATAATATTAGTATGTAATATTATGTATATTTAATATTTCGTTTGCAAACAAATGAACTCACAGTATTGTCAGTAACTACATCTCAGCTAGCAAATATCTTATTGAAAAACATTATTCCATCCACTTGTGAATTTCCTACGCGGATCTGTTTAAAATTAGAATAACTTACTGGTACCCATTGAACATATTTTCAATTGTGGTGGGTACTGAAAGATTGATTGAGTGATTGAACTCGTTCGGATCAATGCTACGCCCTTGGCTCACTTCTATGTTGAGGTTAAATAATTCTCGGCAATGTTTAAAAATATATCTACCTCTGAAAGGATTCGAGTAAAATAATCCTGGCTTTACTGCATCAATTTGCTGGAGTAAATATCTCATTGATTGGCTGTATTTTTCAACATAAGCCAAAAAATTATGAGAATCATTTACTTCTGCCTGCTTAATTCTAGAGAAAGGCCTCTGTTGTCATTGTAGAGTTGAACGACAATTTTTTTCATTTCTTGTACTTCAGCACGCAAATTTCTTAACTCATTCGCACTAGCCTCGTTCTACGTAGATGCCATTATTATCTTCATGAATAATCCTGATAATACCTCAGCTCTCAGTTTGTTCAGGCAGAGAGGAATCATTGTAGGATTCTCATTTTCATTTGCAGGGAGATCTTTTTTGAGTTTCTTCGATTGATATGGTTGTTGCTGATCTGATGCATCGGTATCAATCGATTCTTTTTCTTCTTCATAAACTTCACCGACTTCATCGTCTGACTTATTCTTTTTGGACACTTGTTTTCTTTTAATTTGATACAATAATTCCCTAAGCCGTTGAACTCCAAATTAAGAATTCCAAACAAACAATAAGTTACTTTTCTCCTCTTCGAAAGTAAGGATTGCTGTATTCGTGACAGGACGAGTCTCTTCTGGTTTTTTTGAAATTGTACATATTCAACTACGATAGAGTAAAGCTTCGAGATGAGATAACAAAAATCATTACTTGACGGACAAATGAAGGTAATTTGTTATGCCCAAACTGCTTTGGCAAAATAACCTCAACGAACTTCTCTGGGTCTTTGATCAATATGCAAGTTCCATCGCTGTCCCAACATAAAATGTCACTGTATTGGTTTTCCTACTCCGAATTTTACCAGACCGTCGTTAAATCAAAATTACTTCAAGCAAGTTGTAAACAATTTCTAAAAAGGTGTTTAAACCTTTCGGATTAGAGCTTTTTTCGCTATTTTTTGCCATGATTTTCTGTTTTACAAAACTCGCTGATCTTTGATAAAATTTGCCAATTATAAAATTTCTAAAAGCTGATTTTTAGTCGTAAAGATGATTCGATTTTTTTAATCCAAATGATTCTGAGTTCGATAGAACTGTTCTAACCAAATTATAAACCATAGAAAACTTTTGTAAATCAAATTCATCAATCTAGCAATAAAAATTTATGATTCCAGGAGTCTTACTCAAGTTCTTTTCTTTGTTGTTAAGACACATGCATTTCAAAAAGAACATAAAATATGAGGAGAGATTAAATTGAAGTTTTGTTGTTGATGAGGGAGGGTCAGCAACCAGAGAGGAGAGGATAAGTGCTGTCATTCTTCGTTCTTTCTCTACAAGTTTCAACATCTTGTTTTAAAACTTGTTTCTGAAGTTTGTAAGATATCTCTTTGTTAGAGGGGTTGTGCTTCTTTGAATCATTCAACCGATCGCCGCGAAATTAACTCTCTGGCTATTCATGGCATCTTCTTCCTCTTCATTTTTCTTTTTTTTGGTTTGATATGTATAGGGAAGTTTATCAAAATCTAATTAACTCTTTATGGAGCAACTTGAACTCTAAATCTAGTCTTGCTTTGTTAGTTTTGTTTTGAGTATCATTAAGTTTGATCGCTTGCTCGTCAAAAAAAATAAATAAATAGATCTCGGTAGAGGACTAAAGAGTTTTTTGAACGCAACCTAAATGGTATCATAATTTGAAATTGATGTAGCAAGTAAGATTTGAGATAAAAATTTCCCATTTTGGATCTTCGGTCTTTTATTTTTGTGAGGATAACAATTAAACTTAAAGGATTTTTCTCAAGAAATCGAATCAGAAGTTAGAATGACTTATTATACATTGATACATAGAGTATTACATGTTGAAAAGTTAATTGTAAGAAGAGGGCCTCTCTCCATATGGCTACTGTTGTTTCCATTGAGAAGTTGATTTCTTGATAAGACAAATAAAAGAACGCCCGTCGCCATTAACATATTCTTCTTTATAGCACTCAGCTTTTTGAAACCAACTTAAGATATTTGCGTTTCTACAGCATTATATCATTTCATTTATTCAATATGTGACCTCAAGGAACTCTCGGTATCTCTATGTTCCTTACTACAGGAAAAATGATGAAGGATCAAAATCAACACTTTATTTCCCAATTATGAGAGAATAAATGAGCCATTGTTTAGTATGTTGCTTTTCCATTCTCAGAGGTTTGTTGTATTTCTGAAAACATTGGTTGAAAAAGAAGAAGAAGCTTACCTCATCCTAATATTGTAACAACATTAGTGTCATAAATATTCCTCTTTTTTTCTAAAAATTACTGGATCTGGTTGAATCACAATCACTGGTTGAGATACGTCAATTCATGTTGTACTGAAATTTTTTTTAATAGCATCGCTCTCCAAACAAAAAAAAAAAGAAGGATCTAATTCTTTCAACTTCGAAGAATCGAAATCATGATTCCTTCTAGATTTTACTGTTTCTCATTCATAAGCAAGCTGGATGCAATACGTTATGGACAGCTCAGTAGCAAGTCTGCCTTTTTAATATGATGTCCAAGATGTTTATCACAAAGCCAATTTGATGTCAACTCTTTATATTGTTTAGAAAAACTTGAAGTAAACTGCAGCAGAAATAGCAGTCATGTGATTTTTGCAGTAATTTTAATTGTTCAGTCTCACTGGTTTTATCTGCCCAAGACTAAGAAACAGTTTCTAGAAAATTCGCAATATAAAACACCATTTAGCGACCTCATTTATAATGAGCGAAAGAAATTTCCGCTTGCATATTTATGAAATCTTCCGAGCACTCGAGAAACATGCATTTCTCGCAAAACAGTACCAAAAAAGAGAAAAATCCTCGCAAAAAATGGGATTATTCTTTTTTCAAAGATTTGATATTTGGTGGAGTGAGCGGTGGAATATCCAAAACGGTGGTGGCTCCATTAGAACGTTGCAAACTGATAATGCAAATCCAAAAAAATCATCATGAAGCTCAATTCAAGAGTAGTTTTAGACTAATGGTTCACTTGGTTAGGCAAGAAGGCTTCTTCTCGCTCTGGAGAGGCAATTTACCAAACGTTCTTAGGTATGTACCTAACCAAGCTCTGCTCTTTGCCTTTAAAGACTGTCTCCGCCCTATTTTTAGTAATTATGATCCTGAAGGAGAGTTTTGGAAGCTATTTTGTGCAAATCTCTTTTGCAGTGGTGTGGCTGGAGGCTTGTCTCTTTTGGCTGTTTATCCTCTCGATTTCTTAAGAACCAGAATGGCTTTGGACCTTGGTCGAATGGAATATGAGCGTCAATTCGAAGGATTTAGAGACTGTGTGCAGAAAATTTATAGGTATGAAGGAATAAGTGGACTCTACCGCGGATTTGGAATGTCTGTTCAAGGATTTATTTTATATAAGGGTGCGGCGTTGGGCGGCTATGATACTCTCAAGTCCGTATTTCCCCAAGACAACAGCTTGCTCTCAAGGTTAATAATGGCTCAAGTATCTAATATTACAGCAGGGTTTATTTCCTATCCTTGGGATACTGTGTCAAGAAGAATGATGATGGAGACCGGACGTTCTGAACGACTCTATAAAGGAGGATTGGACTGCGCTTTCAAGATCCTTAAGAATGAAGGACCAAAATCATTTTTCAATGGTTTTGTATCAAACGCTTTCAGATGTGTAGGTGGGTCTCTTGTCCTTGTCGTTTATGATGAATTGCAAGCAGCGTACTCTCACCACCAAATGAAATAGGAGTATGAGAAAATCTAGGGTGTTGTAGCCTGGACAAGGTTTTATTGGCCATGGCTGGTTTAAATCACCTTTCTGAAGAATTTTACTTATATGACCCAGTTTAAATTACTTGATAATAACTATAATTCGCATTTATAAGAACTTTAACTACTTCTAATTCAATATTGATATTTATTACATATATTTTATACTCTTCAATGATTTACCAATATTAATCTTTGAGCCTTCAAAATCATTACCTAAAAGCAAGTTTTCACAAAAGGTTTCAAAAATATTGGTATAGTTAAGGAACAGATATTATTATTGTCCATTAAAAAATGACTTTAATTCGATCTGTGTGTTTATAACAACAGGCACAATATGCTATGGAGAGAAAAATATAATCTAGGTAATCACACCCTTAAATACATCGCGAGTAACAAGAAAAGTAGCTTATTCTTTCTTAAACTTTCTCTGGTTTATACTCTTCTTCTCAGACCTAATCACAAAGAGGCATGTTTCCATAATAATTGTCGAGAAAAGGAAAACGGCACCGACGATCAGACTCTAGAAATGAAGCGTATTTTAAGAGACCGATTATGAGTGCATAAAATTTACCGATTCCATGCTCATCTGGAAAATAACTCGAGCCAAGAAGAAACCCGACAATCCCGAAAGAAAGAAGGTAAAGATAAAACTCATACCAAAGGTCAAACTAGATTCCATTGCTTTCATAGGTTCACCTAAGAGTGTCTTATTGCCATCCTTGCTGATATTCTTGGTCATTCTTTGATAATCACGTTTTGCTTTTCTTTCCATCAATTTCTTTTTGAATTCAACATAATATTCATCGTTCTGCTGCCTTGAAGATAACAAATGAATTCAGAATAGTGCAGAACAATCAGCATTACTTAAGATACTCAGCTTCAATCGTGTAAACTATATCTGACGGTTTGATAAGTTTATGTAAATGTTTGTATTTTTCGGATTTTTGAAGATCCATGAGTTTTTTGAGAGCATCATAATCAATAAGGTTATTTTCGACATCAATATCGTCATCTGGGAAGTCAGTAGCCATTTTTTCTTGGCACTCATCAAGGAATTCCTCCACTTGCTTTGTGATTTTAATGTACACCATCGTGACGGATTTGTTTGCGAGTGAATTAGATAAATAGATAGATAATTTAATACTGATAAACTCGCAGTAATTGTATTGAGAGCTCATATATCGTATTTGAATGGATATATTTATGATTCTAATCGAGAAATGAAATCGCTTGACTCATATGCTTGGTATGAAGGTGCAAGGTCAGCACATTCCCTTTGGCTGAAACTATTCTGATTCATTTGATTACTATGTCAATGAAAAAAACTGGAAGTAGAGAATGCTGATATATGTAGATATGAGGAGATTCATCGGTTAGCAGTGGCTAGGTTTGCTACTATGAAAACGATAGGAGAGGGTTTTTATCTAATAGGTAGGAATAGAAATTGGAGAAAAATAAGCAATTTTTCGTTCGAGGATGTGTCTTCGAATGCTTTAGAATAGGACTGCAAGAAGTAAAACAATTAAATGCATTATTTTCAAATTGTTCCTTGATTCCTTGAGAGAACCATATCGCTTAGTAGTACTAAATCAGTTCTCTTTTTCAAGCCATCAAGATGAGATTCTAATGTTTTGTTAGGCTCTATCTATAAAGTTTCAAACCAACAAATATCAGAAGTGAAGAGGTCTCCTTCTAGAGCAGCAGCAAGGCACCGGATGTTTCAATACATGATTAGATTTCGTTTTTAATTAAAAAGTTTCGATCCTTTGCAAATTCATGCATTGAGAAAAGTAGCAAACGAACGAAGTATGAAACCTTAACTCTTTAGTAAAATGACAAGGTCGATATGAGATATATATAAATATATTTGTTCGTGGAATAGTCTTTTTTGCAAGAGGATTTTGAAAGAATCGAGAGAAAAATTTTCTCATATCAGAATTTTAGTTGTTCACTTTTCCAACAGACTTTTAGAATTATCATTTATTCCAACCGAATACTCACGTATTTTATTGCAATTGACATGAAACTTTCAGATTCGGGGTCAGCATTAACTACTATAAATTTTGGAAAATTTTGACTAGGTTGGCGCCTACTTAATTACGATGCACGCCAACAGCTGCATCAGTTAGCTGGTGGGTCTTTCGTAATTTTTTGTAAATCTAGAATTTCCGTATTTATTAGCATGACTTAGATGAATTTTGTATCTTTTCCATGATCCGATTTACTCCTATATATGTTGTCCTACACAGAGCTCAAAGCGTTTTGAGCTTAAAATTGACTATTGCTGAATTTAACGACTTCAACGACTCCATTTACTTTTCTAATCAATTTATCAAAATATTGCAAACTTTATGCAAATTCAAAGCACGTTAGAGGACGGATCTGCTTGCGCCAGTTGCGAGCATTCGTACAATGCGTGCAATTCACTCGTAGCTGTGTAACATTTGCTGTTTTCCCATCATTTCGGAAAATTTTCAGACAAATATTCGATAGATTCCATCCAAGAGCGCTCTTCCCCACTTTCTCATGATTCAGCGGCATGAGTTCTTGATTTACCAAGCAAGTTTCTAATCCAAACGAATCTCAGGGCTTTTGAGATCATGTTTTTGATTTAAAATTGAAAAAAAAAATGGATGCAGAGTGGCCCGCCTTCCTTCTCATTGGAGAGTCTTTCGCTCAATCCAATAGAATTCCCTTTATAGGTGTCCTTGACCAAATTCGACTCTAGCATCTCAGCATTTATGAATTGTTCTCTCAGGTTCTGTCAAGGTCCAGAATTGCTCTATGAGTTTTTGTTATCCTCAAAATTAATACGTCAAATATTTATATGGTTTAATAAAATTTGATAAAATTGAGAAACGTTCTGCGAGCTATACTCCCAGAAAGATTAAAACACTGTCTCGCTTTGAAAAACATTCTACACTATTTTAATTTTGGGTGTCGGAATTGAGTTGATAACTGAATTAGTTTGTTATAGTGTGAGTTAAGTAAATTATGGAAATGCAAAATAATTCCAAAGTTTCACGGAAGAAGGCGAGCAGGCCTGCCTTGAATGCATTTCTGGGAATAATCTTCCAGTTGCTTGAGGTAAGTTTTGAGAACAACAGAAGATAACTCCATTTTTCATATAGGAAAATAGATACAGCACTATCTTCTCTTGGGATAGCGATGGAACGTCGATCTTAGTTAAAGATGTCACTCAGTTCGAACAAGTCGTGCTCAAAGCGCATTTTAGTCACCAAAACATCGCTTCTTTCACTCGTCAAGTATGCTAATGATAGATTGAAATTCAATAAAACAAACAATTTTGTAGCTTAACATGTACAATTTCAAGAAAACAAAAAGAGATTCTTCTGTCTACGAGTACAGTAACCCTCTCTTCCGGAAAGGAAAACAGTAACTTGAGATCAAGACTTCAAATTGAATGAAGAACTATTTTTCTAGAGGTTTGCTTTACCGGATTCAAAGAAGACCTGTGTCTCGGAGAAGTGGCAAGTCAGTTGCTGGAATTGAAAGATCAACGGATACGTTAGGGTCTGAGTTTGAGCCACAAGTTTCGAGAAAACAAGACGAGATTCCCAAGGATGATGACAAAAATTTAGCGGAGATGAAATTGATGATTGAGAGACTGATAGAAGAGGTGAATAGTGGAAATTTTTTTTTGGTATTGACTACTGCTCTTATAGAAAAATGCTAATAATGAAGAGTTCAGAGCTGTTTGTTATGAAGTCCAGGAGCTTAAAGAACAAATTTCCAAGCTTCAGGCAGATCACAGAGATCTTTTCATCGCCTTGAGCAAGCAAAAGTGAGAGAACTTCCAACAAAAAATTATACTAACGCGATTTTGTTTGAAGTGAGCAGATTAGTAATTTGGTTCAACAACTCGAGATCGCTAAAAATCAGGTGCCTTGCATTAATACACGAAGAGGTACCAACCAACTTTTCCCTAGGAACTTGACACGAAAATAATGTTAACTAGATACAGATCCAGGGCAAAATTACCAGTTCTATGGTGAATACTCGACTCAAAACAAGTTTGCTGATGCTCATCAACCGTTTGAAATAACGGATGAATATGTGGGACTCAAAGAAAGTCTCCAAAACATGTATTGTAATAATAATAGTACTTACTTAAAATGATGGGAGCACGATGCTTACTTTTTCTGCTATAGGAAGTTGAAAAATTAAAAAGATGACTTTTAAACGTTTATGAGCCGACGGAATGAACTATCTGAGATTCATAATTTACAGTTAGATGAGTTCATTCAAAAGGTCGGATGATATTATAATTTCTAGTATGTATTCATTAAGGCGATACAGTACTTGAGCTATTTTGAGGCACAATTGATTAAGTTTTTTGCAAAATTACAGACATTAGAAATAATCGGAATATATAAATAAAGTTCAGGAAAGATTCTAAAATTTCTATTGCGTTGAGTCTTGTCTATTCCTAAATTCCCAATCATTTACTTCGAAAACCGATATATCCACAGTTTACGGGGATTGGCATATTTGTAAAAAAGAAACCAGTTGGATTCAAAGAAGAAGGACTACAATAATGAAACAAATTAGTTGGCTGTGCATGATTTGATTATAAATGTAAGAAAAAGAATTACAACATGAACTTTATCGAATATTGATTTCAGAAGAAAGTATTAATATCCTAATAAGCGAATAGCCTTAAGGACATTATTCTACTGGTCCTCTGTTGCCATTCTGCTGCACCACATATACAAGAAGATCAAAAATATGCCCTTTCTTCTTAAATCATTAAGTTAATGCATTGAGTGAAATATAATAGCCAGAAATTTCGAGTTGAGCGATAGAATCCTTGCAAAACTTTGCCTTATTGGGCATATTTAGGCTATCAGCATTCCAAGAATTGCGACACAAAAAACTAGAATAACTTTGAGAGTGGCCTGAATAAAAAATAATCAAATCAATGATTAATTTCTTCAATAATTGTAAGAGTATTTACCGCTTGTAAAGGATTATGTATGACGAAGGTCGCAAAATTAGACGTCTCGAATAAGAGATTGCCGCTGGATTGGTTTACTAGTAAATCTTGCTTACGAGATACTCCGTAACGTGAACATGAGAGAGTCAAAGGATCTGCAAACATGGGAACAAACGTGTTTGCTGCCTAGTCCGATAAAAATGAATATTATTACATATAAATAATGGAATTACTCCTTGTCCTTTTTCCGAAGGTAACGAAATTGTAGCCGGACTGCTAAAATTTACTGCTGTTATCATATTTCCAAGTAGGTCAGATGCAAATATTTCAACGAGCCATGTATTCATGGCTCCACAGCCGTCATAAGCAGCAACCAAATCACTTTTCACTACACTCAAGCCCAGAAAAATAATGTTGCTCGTTTCCTGGAGCTCTGCAGCGACCTCTGAAGGTATAATGGCCATAGGCAGTTTGTGGCTGATATCAGCAAGGTCTCCAATACCTGACACATCCTTGCTACTATCTATGGTGGGCGCTAAAAAAATACTATTACCTGTGGAACCTGTACTATTATGCGAGGTAGTGGGAACTATGTAAAGGAGCGAGTTTTTAGACAAGATCAGCTGATTTTGAGTAGTGTCTCCATATTTAGCTCCAAAGAGAAGCAGCCGTTTATAAATCATCTGAATCTGTCCTAAGATTGCTTGTCCAGGTGGAGTCAAAGGATCCGTAAAATTATTCTCCAGAGCATATATGAAACTATTTATGACCGCAAAACCCTTGGCGATAATAGTTTGGGCTGCCGTGACCCTTATCTTCGGATTAGAAAATGTCAAACCTGCAATGGTTTGAATAGAGCTTAGACTTGAAATGTAAGAATCAGCAGAAACCACTAAAATCTGAAATGTTGAGGCTAAGTCTCTTGCGTTTTGATTAGTGAGTTTTCCAGAGACAGAAAGACTTGCTAACAAATAAAGAGCTTCATCGAGAGATGCAGTTTTTGCCCAGGATAAGAACTTCCAGAAATTTGCTTGAAGATTGTAGATGTGGGAGACGTTAGTTAATCCTTTGATTGAGGCGGCTTTCAGATAAAAGAAGGCATCGTCAGAACTATAAGGGTCAAAGTTTGAGAGAATACTGTATGAAGACTGACCAAAACTGGTACTGCTTCCACTAATCGTAACATTAAAGCTTTGAGTTAAGTTGATATTGTCGAATTTAATTTGAACCAAAAAAGATTCGTCATTTCTACTGGGAGGGATGTTCACTGCTATCATTCCGGTGCCGTCGTAGTTCAAGTTGAAAGCTGAGTAAAATCCGCTAGAGTTTGCAGGGATGACGTCAACTGTGACTGATTGAATAGAGGTCTGGATCGCACCATCGAACTTTACCGTAAAATCGGCTGGAAGGTCCAAAACTCTGAACACAAGCTTAGGGACTGTTGCCTCATTCATGGTACCGGTTTGCAGATTCAACGATATTACTGGCTGCGCACCAAAGAAGATATCTTTTGTGAATGTTTGTGAGTTACTCCCCATCTGGATCTTGCAACTGAAAATATAAGTTGTTTGTGCTTGAAAATATTGAGAAGGATTATTTATCACCAAATTTGATGTATTAGTTGTGGGGTTGCCTTGCGTAGCGGCTAGGATCTGCATTCCATTAAAATCTGAAACGCTCCAGACATAAAAAAAAGGCTCTGCGAAACTGCTGTAGACTCGCGTACTAGCATTATACCTCTGCACACTCAATGAAAGAGGAAGTAAGAGTGATTGACCTTGGAATAAATCACGAAGAGAATCATGAATGATTCCAAAGTTGGCAAAAACGTCGCTCAAAGTCGTGCAGACATGAGGAGTCACTAAAGTATTCGGGATACTCCCGAACGGACATCGAGGGCTATAACTGCTGCCTAGATCCATCCAATTAGTTGGAACCTGATTTTTACATGACGGAGTTGTTAACGTTGTATTAAGGTAGCAGGGGATGGCAATACCCATTAGAAGTTTGGGGCTAGCACTACTATCACCAGCAGATCCATTAGCCAGTACAACGACCTCATTTAGGCTAAAGATATTTTGGAAGTCCGCTGGAAAATCGTATTCGCCAATCTGACTATTCGCAAGCACATGAAGCTTGAATGCATGGAGAAGAAGGCTTACAAAAAGCTTGTCTTGGACAATTTCAGGATATGGAGAAGTTTCCTCAGAAATGATATTCTTAACTAATGCTGTCAAGACTGCATTAAACCCGTCAGTAGTGGGAAATGCATCAGAGACGTAAGTTGGATTGTCTTGGTTCCTATTAGCTTGATCAGCCACCAGAGAAAAAGGCACTAATTTGCTGAGCGCTGTGATCATGGCATTTAAACTCTCTTGTTTCCAAGTACTTGTAGTATTTGTCTCTGGGATTGGAAGATCGTACTTAAATGACCGATAGCCACTTGGAATAGTGTCTGAGCAAGAAGAGCTGTGGCCTGGATTCCAGACTAGCCAATTTCCCAGCCCACATAATGTTGGAGTACTACTATCGATGCAATCAAGGATGCTTGTAGGACATTTCTGACATGAATTGCTCGCTGGATCTTTATAACTACCAAATTCGCATTGTACATCAAGTTTTGAGAGTGTGAGAAGCAAATTTCCGGCTGCTCCAAGGCCCAAATTTCCAAAATTCGATAAATCAATTGCGATTGCATTGAATAGACAAGAGAATAGAATAAAGATGGAGATAAGATTTAGAAATGGTTGTATTTTGAACATAGTCCTCGCCAGTTTATTGGTTAAGTTAATGGTTAGGTTTGAAGCTCAAGTGTTGGATTCCAGCTGATAAATATACCAGTATTTTGTGAAAATAAACCAGATCGCTTTATGTTTTATTTTTGCGTTGCAGTCTGATATCCTAAAGAATAGAACACGATGTTGAACTCCGGAACTAATTTCATGATGGGCTTGAAGATTTTTTGGGGTTCAATAAGAAACATTCCCATCAGTAACGAAGAATTAAACATTTATTTAAAAAAGCGGTTGTAGTAAAATGTGCTGATCACTCTCAAGAAGAAATTAGTCCGTGACGACCAAATCATCATTATCATTATTAATATCGAATAAAACCTAATCGAAGACTGTACTAACCGATTCAGTTATGCCTCTCATCTGACATTTATAATAGCTAGCAATATATCCAGAACTACAAATTAGCTGTTTCGGATCAACAATTTTCTAAAAGTTGACTCTTAACTATTAAAATTTTTCATCAAGATATCTAATTTGTTGAAATTCAACAAAAAAATGTTGATTACAGGTATAAGATAGACTTTTTGAATTTAGTATTATGAACATATTAACGGACTCAAATGGACGACATTGTAAAGCACAGTCTAAACAATCTGGAACTAAGAGACTATTATCAGCCATCCCCACTAACATCGGAAGTTATTTGCTGTCTCTGCTACAAGGTGTTCAAGCAACCTGTAACTTTAGGCTGCGGTCATACATTCTGCAGATCTTGTATCGGACGATGGCAAAAAGGTACGTGCCCAATAGATAGGATCAAATACCGACCCAAAAAATTCAATGATAACATTATCCTTTCAAAAATCATCGCAAAACTACCACTTTATTGTCCAGCAGATGCTTACATAACCCAAGACAGTGCTAATGATAAAAATCAAGACTACTCATGGCTAAGTCACTATTTGAATTGTATCAAGTGCGAAAAAGAGCTGAAAAATCCTGTGACAGTCGCTTGTGGACACACTTACTGTGAAAAATGTCTCAAAGGAATATCCACAACCGGATGTGTCGTGGATCAAATACCAATCAGACGAACAAAACAGTACACAAAAGATATAGTGATTTTTGCAATCTTGAAATTGGCTTCTCGAAGTGAGATGCCATTAGTGCGAGAAGACTCTAAAACCAATTCCGAACTAGACACAGAAAATTGGGAGAATCATGTTCAGTGTTGCTGGCAAATACCCATTACTTGTGCATGCGGAGAGCAGATAAGAAAAGATCTTTTCTATGATGAAAAAACTCCATGCAAATGTGAGAATCTTCTCTGTCAGTTTTGTGAAATGAAAATATCGAAACGGTGCTGGACGAGACATTTGGATATCTGTCCGTTGGAAGTTATGGACTGTGAGCACTGTGATAGAATATTCCAAAGGAAAGATAAAAGTCAGCATGACAATGTATGTGAATCTGAATCCAAAACATCAACACTCAATAGTGTTTCCTGGGATTTCCCCAAAGTTTGTAAAGGATCTGATAGAATAGTTAGCGATTTCGATTTTTACCCAGAGAAGAAAGTAAAAACAGAGGCTTGAAACATAAATTTAGTGCAATCCTAATGTTTGATCGGTGCATGTTTTCTATTGAATATTATTTAATAAAGCAGCGCAACGCTATCGTTAAGAAGCTGACGCAAGCAGTTTTTTATTTCCCATCAATACAGTTTTCCCGAATCTCTCTCTCTTTCTATTTCTCTCTCAGATTCTCGAATTTAGAAATTTAAAGCGATCCATAGAGTAAACGAACCATTATATGTTGACATAAACATAATAACAATTATATGTGCTATACTCATATTAACCTCTGCTGATACAACGGGTTTTTAATTTGAAAAAACGGAGCAAATACTCAGTTTATGATAGTGTACCTCTCTATTCTTATGATACCGATTCCTAGACGAAGTTGCTCTGCAGAAATGGTTCCTTCACACACACAGATTGGGACAACGCTATTCATGGAAAATTCGACTCTACGTAGGGTGAGCTCCCATCTGATTCTGTAGTAACAGGGCCCATTTTCTAAATTTTTTCAGTCATATGACTGTAGTAGAAAACAGAGTTAAGCTTTTTGCTTTCTTGAGACTCTTTTTTGGAGTAAAGTTCCTAGTTTGAAAATAATCAATCAAAAGAGAAACTAGAAAGCACATCGTATAGACTATGAGAGGACAGCTTCAGTAACTCTCATAGCTTTTGAATTAAACTGTACAAATAAACTGACTGCCTTCTATGTTCTAATTTACTGTATTCTTCAGAATAGAACTCGAAATCAAGCTCTCGAGAGCTTCTTCCTTCTTTTTTTAGAAACAGAAGTTTTTGTTGATTAACAGTAAAATAAAATAATCCGGTAATGCTAGCTCCTTCGATTAGAAATTTTTTTGCCATTCTTGAATGCGAATCAGAATCATGATACAGCTACTAACTTCGTACTGTGTATACTGGTTCTTTATATCAGCAAATTCAAAAATATTGTTATAATTAACTCTTAGGTTCACAGCAAATGCAGCATTCTCAAGAAGAAAACGTAAATGAGCCCCAAAGTCCCAAGCGATGGCATACAAGAGCCTTCGATGCTGTGTTGAATCTTCTCATTCCGGGGGAGATTGAAGATTTTGACTCTTACAGTGACGAAAGCGACTCCTCTTCTTCAATTGTATTCAAATTAAAAGAAGAAATCGATGAGCTCAAGAAACAAAATGCAATGCTTTCTCAGCAACTTTCTGAGCAACGCTTGAGCAATCATGCCACTCTCAATAAAGAATGCCAAATCAATGAGGATTCGATAGAAGAATTACGACAAACTATTCACGAGTGTAATATGGAGAAAGAACAACTATTAGCAGATCAAAAGGAATTAATGAAGAAATTGTCGATGTGTGAAGAAAAATTGAAAATTTCCAGCATCAGATGCAGCAAACTAGCCAACGAAAACGAGAATTTGAGAAATGTCATTAAGTTTAAAGACGATGAAGCCATCAGGCAAATCTCCGAGTTGCATGTGCTGAACCAAGATATTACTTCTCAAAGAGATCATCTTGCTAAAGTACTACAAACTCATCATGAAGCTTTTATTCAATTCAAACGGGTCCATGGAATGCAAGAACAGAATAATGTTGGACAAGTACTGAATGTCCTGGAGCAAAAAGATGACATATCAGCTTATCTTGCCGAATTTCTATCTGAGTTAGACGAAAAGATGAGACATGATCTCGTTCAGCTCCAGGAGGAAAATAAACAACTGAGCGAAACTCTTAAAATAACTGAGAATCAGCTAGCTCTTCTCACGAGAAGCAGCGAAATTCGAAGGAGCAAGTTGGTACAGGACAATACTCAACTCATGCAAACTACAGCTGAGCTATCCGAGCGAAACATTGTACTTCGTGAGAACTACAGTAAGCTCCTAACTGAATTCAAAGAACTGCAAGAAGAATTAGATCGAGAGAAAACTGCTAAACTGAGCTGCCTCGTGGAAAATTCTAAGTTAGCAGCGAATGTTGATGAACTGAAAAAGAAAATTCTTTATCTTGAGGCACAGAAAGACGGCTTCGAAATTGTTTAATTAAAGAAATCTCTAAACTTCTTCGTTTTACTTCACTCCACTTACTTTATAATGCTATCATCCTATTGCATGAAGACAATAATTTGTATCTGCTGTTAATATTTTGATGTGACAAGGCTTTCCAAGAAGTACGTACTTTATTATCTAAAAACGAGTATTTTGAATATTCTGAATAAGACTACAAAAAAGAAAAGAAAATGACTGGCATTTCCGCAAAGTATCTTGAACGTTCACTGTCTACTACACTGAATAATAGAACCCTAGATATTGATGGAAATAATTTCAAATGTTGTTTAACAGACGGCACAATCTGAATGTCTGTATCTCAAAAATCTAACCACATGATACATAGGACCTTTTTTTGAATTCAGCGGTAGGCAGCGGTTCCTGAGAAGCATATATTTAATGGAAATTTTTGCAGGTCCAGCTTATTTTGTCGCTTTATGATTGCTTCTGCAAGAGGTGTGAACTATACTCATTGTCACAAAAGCAACACTCACAACAGACTTGAAAGGATGCCTAATTGAGGTGCATTGAGGTTCTTTGTATATTCTTTTATGCTGATGTCCATTAGCATCTGTCGTTCAGACTTTTAGAACTAACTATATTCTGTGCAGTAATTTGTCCAATTAGAAAAAGGAAATTTTTATGTCTAGCCAGTTTTTCTCATCACCAGAATTCTATTAGAAGGTCAGGGCATCAAACACTTTCAACAAGAATCCGCAAGAAAAGTATCGCAGCGATACGAACCTCAAGAGCTACTCCTTTTCACTTTTCTTGTGAAATGATACTAATGCCTGAGACTCTGAATATTTGATGTTTCTCGCTCTAACTCATGATGAAGAAAAATGATTACTGCAAAACTAGAGAGCTTCCTTGATTAACCGTTCAGATTTATTCTTTTTCTATGATAACTTTTAAGAGAAAAACGAATCAGTAAAAATTCACCTGAAATAATCGAATGCAGTTTTTTGACGAATAAGTAAAATATTGCTCTTTTTTGAGAATTTCTTTTTTCTTTATTCACGAAATGCAATCGAGTCTTCAACAACTTAGAGAGCTTGTCGGCAGGATTCCTGAGAAAATGCATGTAAGAGCAATCGAAGCTCTTGCTGATCTAATGAACTCGGAAACTACCACACCAAGTGATAAGAATGAAGGACCAACTGAATGCGAAATCGCAAGATTGAAGCAAGAGGTCAGAATCTTGCAACAAGAGAAGAAGAGATTGACCAAAAAAATCTCCGAGTTAAATTTGGAAACTGAATCGAATCGGCTCAAAACACAAGAACTTCAGAAGCGACTTAAAGAAGATTATAACTCCTTACTTGAAAAAGCGCAGCAAGATAACATGAATTTAAGCCATCTGCTTGAAATTTCGAGAAAGGAGAATGAAATGCTTAGAATCTCAGAAGAGGATTTAAGTAAGAAATTAGCAGAATATTTGGAGAGCCTCAGAGCAGTCGAATGCTATGCCGAAGAGCTAAAGAGAGAGAATCAACATCTAAGAAAGTTGGTAAATAATCAGAATATGTCAAATGAAACTCCGAAGGCGGCGGCTGAGCGAGAATCAAACTCTAAGATCGTCGATGAACTGAAACAGAATATTCGTGACTTTGAATACAGAATACAAACCTTTAAAAGCGATAATATGGAGCTTCACAATAAGGTCATCCAGCTGAAACAGATGAATGAACAGTTGACTTTCCAAAATGACACTATTATGAATCAAAAGAAGAGAATAAAATCGACTTATGAGGACCTAGTCAAGAAGAACCTTGAGCTCACAGAAGAGTTGAAAAACGCCTCCAAGAAAATTGAGAAGCTCGAGAAAGATCGTCACTATGAAAAGACGCAGCTCGAAAAGGAACGAGATAGTGTGATGAAATTATTGGAGAACTTTGCCGCTGATAACGAGAGGAATCAGGAGATACTCAATATTGAAATAACTGAGCGAAAGAATCTAGCAGCAAAGAAAGCTGAGCTAGAAAAAGAGATCTCAAAATTAAGTTCCGCAAAGGAGAATCTGGAGCTTACTATTGAAGAATTCAAACAGAAAATGGATGAGCTGGAGTTGAAGCTAACTCTTCAGGAAAGCGGATACGAACTCTTGGCCTAAATCATCTTGAGTGACCACCAAAATGAATAGAATTGTCAATCTTGCGAGATATGAATTCGATTGATTACTTTTCTTACTGTTTTTTTTTTTAATTTGTGTATATGCAATGTACTTCACTACCAAAAACAAGACATTCGTATCGAAATTGGTTTAAATAGGCAACAGGTTGCTACTGAATGTTTACTCTGCCCTAATTGAAACTACCATGTTGAAAACAGTTACTTATTCTCAATTGTTATCCTCAATAAGTGATATATATATTTTTAGAGAGAGCGAATTGTTGCGATTATAATTATTTCCCTCTAAAACTTCTCAAATAGGTTTTTGCCTCCGCTTGAGAAATACCTGTTGGTTCAAAAGAGGGATTTTATGGACAATAGCATCATGCAAGATGATACGGAAAGGAAAGCAATTCTTGGATTAGAAAAGAAAGTGAAAGTATTTTACTTTTTTTCAAATGAGGATAGCTCTTGATTTTTGCTTTTATTCGAACTATCTCTGATCCTTAAACAAGGTATCAGACCTTCGATTTAAATTTCGCTACCATAATAGGGCTTCATTACGCTAGTATTCTCTGATTTCTTAATCGAATTCTGTTGTTTTTATTGAAAAAAGCCATAAATAAATCAAAACAAACCCTGCAACCCACTTCTAACTGAATTGCATTTGAAGAGTTCATCTTCTACTTCGACTCCTAACAGAATATCAATGGTAAGGAAATAGCTTAGCTTATTATTTAGCCCAAATATTTTCCTATGACGCGAAATTTTTTTTCCTTAGTGAGTTTCTTTAGTTTGTTAATATTATTGGAATAGAAATAACTTGAGTATAAGAATTTGCCGAATGCTAAGGTATTAAAGTCACAAAGAAAATACTAATTATTTTTAGACTCTCCTCACAGTTATAGCGTAATATGGTAGAATTTTCTGGAGTGAGACTGAAATTTTCGCTATCTGACTCCTTTGCTGCATTCAAAGCAAAATGTGTTAACATTCATACTCTTGATCTGCCTGAATGGAACGGTTTCTTACTAGCCAATGACCATCAATTGGATAACACCTCTCGAGAATCTAAAAGTTGATCAATCTGGATCTCGGTGATATTTCGAAAATGAAAAATAGGTTGCAACAACAATAAATGAAAAGAAGAATCGATATTGCGCTGGTTTAACACCCAAAATCAACTTTCTTATCCTTTCTTTATAGTTGACTAATCAGACTATGCTACGATACTTAGATTTTCTATTTCCTTCTTAATTATCATATTTTGAGAGGGAGTTACAAGAAATTTCAAGATAATTCAGGTGCACTCCTATATTTGTGGCTCAATTCCTTGAAAAGGATTTCCTCTTACGGCTAACTACTAACTTTAAGCATTGCAGCTAACTCAGATCAAAAGTTGGAATAGAAAAATGTTGCTTCGGGGTGTTTTAAAACTGAAAAATTCAATTATTAACTCTGTTTCCAATTTAAACTTTTTTCTGACGTCAGAGATCCCAAATCAAAGACCCCATATTGTACTTTTCAAACACTTGGAAGAACAAAGAGAATCCCTTTTTGGTTGGGATGCCTGATGTACGCGATATTTTGTCAGGAAACGAGAGTTAATTCTTTCTTATTCTTCTTTCGGAAATTTTTTGTGGAAAAACCTCTGTTTATAATTTCGGTTAGATTGTAAATCAACGAGAGAATCAAATTAAATCCTTCTCTGTAAGCATTCTTAAAACCCCTACAAAAAACATCGAAACACAGTTACAAATGACCACGCTTCCATGCTCTCATTAACTCTTATAATAATCCAATATACTACATAGATTCTTACTTCAACATGCATTATAAAACAAAGTGAGCGTGGAGTCACACCTTTGCAAAATTGGTGACCCTGAGAATATTGGCTCCAGGATTGAATGATTCAAAGGAGGGCCTATCTATGATTAGTTCAGATGAATTAAAACCTGCAGATGTATAAATTTAGTATTTCAACTATTTATCGGCTATAATTAATTATCATTTTACCGGCAACTCTCAAGTCATCTTTAATGATGCTAAAGACGGATTCAATCATATTCGGTGTTGTCAGCATTATTTAAGGTCCTCCATAAATCTCGATATACACAAAGTTTAATGAGCTTCACTCAATCTTTTGTGGAATTACTTTTCCTCAAAATTCTATGTGACTGTTGTCAGGAGACATATTGAATTTTTGTAGCAAAACAATGTAGCATGCAGAAAGAAATAAACTGGTAACATATTAGAAAGAAAAATCGACTGCCACATTTCGATTAGATCGCTGGGATTATCTCGAGACATTGTAAAAAGTTTAGTTTTTCTTTGGGATTTTTGATTGAAAGAGATTGACTGAGAAACATAGAGGGTGGTTTCTGTCTCTTTTTGTCCTGAAAATAAGAAATAAGAAACATCCTTAAAGAATTCATAGATTTAACCATTTTTTAAAAGCGAATCTCTAAATTAACCGATTGTTCGCTCGTTAGAGGATTCGATCAAAATTACTCAAGATTTGAAACATTTAGTTTGAATGGATGCTATTAAAATCTCGAGCTCAGCTTTATCGTTCGCGGTATTCATCTAAATAAATTTATTTCAGTACATGACGTCAAATTTCCTTTTTCGGATTTTCAAAAATCCGCGGTCGTTTAACTGGCATTAAATTAAGAGCAAGCGATCAGCGTTCCTGAGATCAAAAACGCAAACGCTTGGAAACGCAATTATAATCACCCTTCAAAAAATACAGCTACCTTATTAGGTCGTTGAACTATTATTTTCGACAGTGAATTTAAAATTGAAACATGAATTTCAACTCAAATATCTCTTGGCTAAGTGCTCCTCAAGAAACAAGAGGATCTCAGTACCTCCTTGTCCAACAACCAAATTACAGTCTTCCTGAGAACTTCCAATATCTAAATCCTCATCCTCAATACTCTACTGGCTGCTATACTGTTCCTGAGGAACCTAATTTTCAAGAATTTATGACTGACCAAGTCTTCTTAGATGATAGCAGAGAGTCAACCGACTTTAAAAACCCTGACTCTCCTTCACGTTTTGCAGAGTGTAGTGGACTGCACTCTCATTCGAAAAAGATTTCTAAAACCAGAGGATCTGATAGCGAGACAGGTCAGAAATCTCGTCGTATTTGGAACGCTCAAGAGGATGAGCATATTATGAGGTTAGTCAATAAATTGGGATTTAATTGGGCTGCTATATCGAAGAGCTTTGGAGGAATGATCTCTGGAAAGCAAATTAGGGATAGATACTTGAACAAGTTAGACCCAAACATAAGAAATCACCAGTGGTCAACGGAGGAAGATGAACAGTTAATCGCTCTTTTCAAACTTCATGGGAGAAGCTGGACGACTATTGCCAAACATCTTCCTGGAAGAACTGAAAACATGGTGAAAAATCGTTTTTATTCTAAGTTAAAGCACTTGCTCGCTGATTCTGATGAGGGTGAGGAAAAAAGTGAGGGAGAAACCGTCAAGAAATCAAGAGTGAGCAAAGCAAAGAAAACTGACAGAAAAAAAGTCAGCAAGAAGAATAAAGCAAATCATATGGAAGAAGAACTGCCTGAAATTTCTGCTCAAAGGCAAGAATCCTACAACTCAACATTCACTTTCCAAGAGAAAACCAATCAAACTATCAGCGAAGGTTTCTCAGGACAATTTAAAGAAGAATATCGATTTTTTGAAAGTTCTCATAAAAACAACAACCTAAATAACATGCAACCCGCTGCAATTGATGTCTGCGATAGATTTCTTAACTTTGAATCAGAAAGCTTTTTCAAATCGGTGGAAGAAAACAATATCAAATCCCTAGAAGATCTCTCTACCACAGATTACTCAAGTTTTGGAAATGGGTCTAAGTCTCAGGTAAACAGCCAAAACAACGTTGAGAATACGGTTCTGCACCAAATTGAAGAACGAGTGGAGTTATTAGAAAATATGTTAAATCTGAACCTTTTTACAGGACAGTGGATGCATGGTATCAAAGAACTCAGTCAACTGAAAAAGGATGCTTCAAATCCAGACAACGCAATGTTCAGGCAACAATGTCTCAATCTGGTTGAAAGAGTTCGAGGAAGTCTCCCGAAGTTGCATGTTCTGTTTTCAAGCTCAATCATGGAAATAAATGGACTTTTACATTTTCTAACAGAGCAACAACAGGAATAATGGCTCTCAATCAACTGTGTTGGCTCTACCAAAAAAAAAAAAGGTGTTTCATTTATAACAAAAGCTCATTTTTAATTTTATTCAAGGCACTTATTTGGATTTTTTAATGATTACATAACCCATGTCTACATTGGAGAATGCTTAGTGAGAGTGTTTGTCCAATAAATTATTATAACAAAGATTGTCTGTTTTATATCATAGATTTCTTCTCTTATTCTGATGAGAGATATACGAAGAGTGTGTATCCATAAGTTATCAAATAAAAATTATTAATCTTGTCATTCAATTAGATTTGATATTTAGTTCTGATTTATGTGAGAGATCGGTGTCAGACTGTTCTTATGGGTTTCTTATACTTGTCCACTTCTGCTCGGAGTAGCGATTACGATCAAGGAATAAAATCATTCAGTGAAAAGAGCGAATTCCAAAAATATAAAAGAAAGTAAGGGGAGATTTTTCGCGATAAGTAGTTCAAATGATTAAATTTTTGCATGGTACTCCAGCGCTTTGCAATTACCAATATGGCTAAAAGGAGAAAATTTATTGAAGGAAATACTCAACCGAAAGACTAGAAAACAATATGGGTTAGATTGCATAAAAACAATTACAACCTAGGAGAAAATGAGATCTCATCCATTATCTCATAATGAATATATATATAAATACGATACCCGATCATCCAAACTGTGAAGCGAAAGAATCAGTTTAATGACGTTCAGGACACTTCCTCACTTGTTATTATGTTGAAGGCTGAGTAAAAAGACCTTCCTTCCAAGGCAATTTATCAACTTCTCTTCACAGCGAGCTCTCACACATGGAAGTGTTTCAGTCAAATTACTTCACAGATATATTTTCGTTATTGTATTCTCCCTATGGGGACACAATTAGTGGTGGTATTCGATCAAGATGATGTCGATCAATAAATGAGAAATTAGTTTCATGAATTTACGGATTAGAAATATTTATCATCAGATGAAGAGCGAGCTTGAGAGAGAGAAAAAAAGAGTTGCCAAGTTTAATTAAACTTTTATTTTTCTCAAGAATGATTACTAACCTTTAAAATCTTATTTATTGTTTGTGTCAACGATTAACTTAGCAGCACGGTTAAAATTCTTATATATTCAAAACTCTTATAGATTCTTGCCGATCTCGCAGTTGGTGATTTCAGTCGTAAAGCTCTGAAATTGCCATCTCTTTGATTTACATTTGGTTCAGAAAATTGTTACCATAATTTCTTCTAAAGCTATGTTAGTAGTCTTGCGTTAATTTCAAATTATTGGTTAATTTCGAATTCTTGCGTTATTCTGACTTGATTAACAACTGCTGTCGAAACTGTCGCAAAAAATATTATCATCACTCTTTGCCTGAATTTTGTAATTTAGACATCATTTGGTCAATTCCATCTTCTATGCTCTTTTTGCCTCGATCTCATTAAGCCTTTTCAGCAATTAAAGGGGGATTGAACATTTATGTAGAGAAATCCCTAACGAAATAAAATCTTTGATATGAAACTGAATCAGGGCATGGTTTACAACATTGAATGTTCCTCAATAGCTAAGGTGCAAATTCATACAAACTAAATAGAGATCGTTTTTAAAAATCATTAAATGAATGAACCTAAGACTCTCCATCTACTGCGACCTGGACACTGGTTCTCCTGGACAAAGAATGTCATCATTGAAAACTTCCAAAACAAGTTTCATTGTATTTCTTCTTCCTCAAATTTTTCCATTTAATTGTGTCTGCATTTTATGAATTAAATAAATTAGCTCTGAAGGAAGAGGATTAGTCGGATACTCTAATTTGATAATCCCAAATCCGTTTAATTAAAATGTTCCATTGACAAGATTAATAATTATTCCACGATCTCTCGGATTTGTCACAAGTTTTTGTTATTTTTAACTGGAGCCTCCATTAATACGCGGGATTCACTCAACCAAAAGGTTTGCCTTTGGAAAGGTCTTAGCATCTTTAGCCCGAGATGGATCTTGAGCAATCGTTAATATAGGTTCATCAAGAAAGCTCTTTACTAATCTTGCTTTTCGTATATAATATTTTATTATCGCGTCTTCTGCCATACACTCGTGTAGACTGTAGTCAAAAGTAGACCAGGGGCTAGCTTTCGCTGCCAACAACAGTTTTAGAGTCTGAGATCGAAAATTTTCAAATTTTGAAGAGAGGAGATTGTACCTCAATTCGCTTATATTCAGCAGCATAATAAAGAGGCGTCCTTCCCACCTGTATGAAGTTAATTTAAAGCACAAATAATCAAAATTGATTACAATATCTCTGGCCTCTACATCAGAATGGTTTTCGATCAATAACTTTACCACCTCTGTATGCCCTCTTCTTGCACTCCAATGCAAGGCAGTCATGTTGGCCTGTATATATGTAGAAATTTAGTTTTCAAATCTTCGAGTGATCAATGTCAAAAAAACTTACATGATCAAATTCATAGACGAGGTATCGATCTCGAAAGAGAGCCCATTCGATTGCGTCAGCGTTTCCATCTTTTGCTGCGTCTATGAATGTCTTCGAATTGGGTCGAGTATAGGGTTTGGTGCTAAAAATTTTCCTCTGGTAGAAAAACTTAAGAAGAAGATGTCGAGATTAGCAGAAGTGAGAAGAAATCGAAAAAGTACTATTTTTGGATTTATATTCAACGATCTTAGTTTCGTCAAAGCATACATTAGCTTTTCTCGAAGGATTCTCCAACGAGTCTTAAACTTCCCTCCAATGAGGTTGATCGAGATGTCAGGCATATGGATTGGCAAAGGTCTCAGAAAAAGTCTGCGGTCATCCATCCTTATTTTGAGTTGGTGTACATCATCTGTGTCGAATTCAGGATCTAACGAATGAACTCTCCGTTTCGAGGTGTTTTGTGCAGGCTTTTTCTGGATAATGATGTGCGCTTTCTTTTTCCCTCGGAACGGAGCCGTTTCTTTTTGAAGCAATTCTTCTTCCTGGGCTGACAAGTCTTCCGAAGCCAGTATGATATCATTCTCCTGAATACGGTGATGATCTTCTTGATTATTCATTTCCTGCTCAAGAGTTGGTAATCTTTCTTCAGTAAACGGATTCCATTCTTCTTCTACTTGTTGAGTGGTGTCTTTAATCATAGATTCTCTGTGGGCTCTGAAGAATGCAGATTTAGAGCGCGTTTTTCCGTCGTTGACCTCAGCAAAATTAGACTCATTTGTGGCTATTCTCTGTTGGGCACTGCTCATTAGATCATGATGTCGATTCGTTTGCTTTGAAAATTTTTTCCAGTCAGTAGCCGTATGTGCTTTCCTATCATCTTGTGCTCGCTGCAGTAGTTCTTTAAAGCTTTTTTGATCGGTTGGTGACCGCTGAGGAGTATTTAGTTTTGAGGCAGCAGCACTTCTGGCTTTTGGGATTGCTGTCCTTATCCGTATCCTATTCTGTGGGAGTGAAGAATGCAAATCATCACGCGCAAGCATTAGTGCAGATGTATTCTTGGCAAGAGGATCCGACTTTGAATACTGTGCTGTTTCAGGGCGTTTCGAATTAGCGCTGAAAAAATTGGATTTTGAAGAATGGAAAACTCCCTGGTCGACAATACGAGTCACAGGGTTGAACACCGGTTGAGTCGACGTGGCCATATTAAGAGGTTTTTCAACTTCCGTTCCTTCCTTGTTGTTGGTCCTCTTACTTGACAATTTCTCAGAATTCATAAGTTGGGAGTTTGTTTGGAATTGTTTCTCTTCTAAGCCTATTACAGGCATTGATTTATTCCGCTTCAGACACCAAATGACGGGTGTCATATTATTTTGATGATCTGCATTCTTACTTCGTCTTGTGTGATCGTTCATGGGATTGGCTCTTATTGCGTGCATTTTTGGTATTTGGTTCACTTCGAGCATTTTGAGTTTCTTTAGAGTTTGATTAAACTTGGTCCCTCTTAGAACAACTCTTTTCTCAACGGAGCGATTGAAATCGAGTTGGTGACTCAATCTTTCTTTATTTACAGTGACTGGTCTTTTTTGAGGTGGAGCTCGTAGGTGTGTTTGAAGAGGCTGAATTACAAACCAATCATTGAGTAAAGAGCTGGAGGTATTAAGTTTTGACTTGAGATGTTCTGTCTCCATTCATGTAGCAACAAAAGCAAATAAAGTTTGATTATTATTGGATCAGCTTTAAAAAGGTGATTTTCCTTGGATAAAATAAAATAAAGAGCAATAAAATAAGGGGCTGGGTACCATGAAAACGAAGCCAAAAATTTTTTGTGATACTGCAACTTTGACCCAAAAATCATAATCAACCCAACCGAGCATAATTCTATAATTCTGATAAGATGATCATATGCATTATTTAACTATTACTGTAAATTTTTTTAAAATTCCAGTTCCGATGCAATACTAATAGGTAACAAAAAACGCATTCCATTTAATTCCAATAACTAGTGTATTATTTAAATATCAATGCTATTTACTTATAACTGGCAGGAACCCTTTCATATAAATTTATTCGTAAAATAGCCTCATTGATGACGTGCAGCAGGACACTGTAAATTAGCCAAACAACCAGACTCTCTCGAAAGAGACAATGATGAATAGTTCGGTTAACGTGTGGCAAAGTAGGATTTTTGGGGACCAAGAAAAAACTCAGCGTTTGTTGTCAACTTACTGGCTGGGATTGTCTTAGAATTTGTCTTTCTTCGGTTCTGAGCTGGTTCTTCAAGCTTCATCAGTTTGCAAAAATCCTCAAAGCTTATTCTTCCCTTCACCGATGTATCGCATTCAGCCAACATTTCTGAAATTTCATCCTCAGGAACTTGCTTAGCGACCCTCTTCATGGCCTCTTTGAGGTCCTTTGCATCAATATACCCAGAGTTATCAACATCGAAATGGCTGAACACTTCCGCAAGTAATTCCCTCTTCAGGTAAAGTTTAGTATCAATTGCCGCCATAATGAAATCGGAGTATCCTATCGTTTGGCTGCCGTCTATTTCAAGCTTATTTATAATCTCGTCTAACTGCTCATTTGTAACAACAAGGCCTTGCTCCTTTACAACTTGCTTTAAGTCAGCAATCGAAATCCTCCCTGTACCTTTTTTGTCAAAATACTTAAATGCGTCCCTTAGCTTGTTGAGGCTCTGCCTATCTACATGACTGATGAGGATATCTAGTACTTCTTTTTTGAATTTCTTTCTGATTGAGACTTTCTTTAGATTTTCAAGGACTAGTTCTGCTTCATCGGCATCCATAGTAACCTTCTTTTGTTGATTTTTTATCCAAGGATGCTGTAAAGCTTTCTTCGCAGTCGTCCTATCTTCCGGATATTTTTGCAGAAGGCTTACAAGGAGACTTTTTGCTTCTTTGGAAATATGTCCCCAGTGTTTGTCAGAGAAATCCGGATCTTGATATAAGATTGCTCTCGCTACTTCTCTTGGGCTTTCTCCATCGAAAGGAGGTTTGCCGGCAAGGAGAACATACATCATGACACCCAAACTCCAATAATCAGATTTCATATTATACTCTCCTCGTATTACTTCAGGAGCAATGTAGTAAGGAGTTCCAACTTGGCTATTAAGTTTTTGAGTAGGCATTGCAAATCGAGAGAGCCCAAAGTCTATAATCCTTATCTCAGCGTCAAGGTCTTGGCTCTCGTAAAGAAAATTTTCGGGTTTAATGTCTCTGTGGATGATATAGCGTTCATGCAGGTAGTTCACCGCTGCGAAAGCTTTGCCCATTATTTTGGCGGCTTCTATTTCCGTAAATTTTTTTTGAACAGCGAGTCTGTCCATAAGATCACCTCCACTGCAGTACTCCATCACAAAATGCAAGCTCGTCTTGTCTTGGTAGCACTCGTGGAATTTGATTACGTTCGGATGGTCAAGATCACGCAGAATTTCAAGTTCTCTTTGAAAAAGTTCTCCATCTTTTTGAACTTTTTCTTGAGCGATGCTTTTAATAGCGAGAACAGGACTTTTCGCTCCTTTAGGAGTCGCCAAACGAACGGTTCCGAAGTGTCCATGACCTAAAAAGAGATGAGCAACATCATCGAAAATTTGCGGCTTACCCAGAACTTTGTGAAAATCATAAACAGTTTTTATATCTGAAATTGAAATTGTCGTGGGTCTGAAGGCTTTACGGCGAACTTTATAGCGGTTTTTATTATTCGAGCAGCATGTACCCATGAGAGCAGAACGAAATAGTTTCGCGTTAGGATAAAAGTATTGATATTTTTCCTTTTCAGATTTTTTTTTTTGAATTAATAATAAAAATGGTATTAATCATACTTTCCTAAAAAAACTGCAAATGATGAGAGTCTTTCTCTGTCCAAGTCATTAACATTCTTTTTTGGTTTGAGAAACTGGATTATTCAACAAATACATTTGAGGTTGTAAATGATAGCATAAAGATCGAGACTCATTTCTTTACGACCACACTCTTGCGTTGAGTCACTTAGAAAAGCTCTGAAAAGCGTTTTTTAATTTGGTATTGTGAAATTTCATTCATGAAGACACATTTTCTGGTCTCAAACTTCGCATTCTTCCTTCCGACCCAGAATGTTGATGATTTTGGAAAGACGTTAAGAAAACTATTGGAAGTATATTGGAGTAATTTTCATAATTTTGATGATTATCCCTATAAAAACGCACATAATCCGCTCATTTCGGTTGAAATAGCCGATATCTGAACTAATAATTGCTAATGAACAAAGCGCATAACTTTACTTCCTTGTGAAATCATTCATCTTCAAATTTTATGAAGTCATATGTCATTTTACGCGAAGGGAAAATTTCTTTGAGTGCTTCTTCAGGCTTTCCACATTCTTTTTTGAATTCTTCCTCGAATGCCTCTCTAGTCAGCTCTATCTTGTAGATAACGTAAGCAAATGCGATTATCCTTCTGGCCAAGTGGTAGTCTCTTGAAAACTCCGGATGCCCTTGCACGCCAAAATACCTTTCATTCTTTGAAGCGGTCACCTCAATAGCACACGACCGTGATTTTCTAGAATTTTTTTAGTTAGTGAGAAGTTCCACTAGAATATTACCCAAGACAAAGGAATTGTTCTGGAAGTTTGACCACCTCATCACGATGAAACTCGGATATCCGAATTTTTTCAGAGATGATTCCGCGATTCTTTTTCATAAACTTCAGGTCAAATAACTCGGGATAGAGCTCGACATCTTCAACCCACGCGACATAGTAGTGAGGATTAGTTTTTCTCTCTTCTATTAAATCGACTTTCCCTCCCAAAGTATGCGCCAGAATTTGCTGCCCGAAGCAAATGCCGAGGATTTTCGTTTTAATGTCACTCTCGTAGAATTTCTTCAGCCAGGCTCGCCCTTTGACGAGCCATTCATCATCCTGATAAGCTGATGCGGTACTTCCGGGGATGATAACACCTTTGAAAATGATAAGAAGAATTCTCAAAACATTTTGAGATACCTTTTGCAATTTTGAGGATATCTTCTGGTGGATATTCATCTCTTGCAGGATTAAATACCAGCCAAGTCTCCCTATTCCTTCTGTAAATTCCAAGGTACAACGCTGGGAGATGTCCAATAAAATATTCAAATTCGATATGCGTCTTCTTATAAATGAGTAGTATATACACATTTTGCTCAGCTAGTGGCAACTCATGATAGAGTGCCGTTTGCTTGATGTGCTCAGGGATGTTTACAGTAGCTGCAAATTGTTGAATAGCTTTTTCGATCTGGTAACCAGAAGAAATTTGGAGTAATTCTTCTGTTGAGAACCATTTGAAAGAGAGGGTGACGTTTAGTTCTTTGACTGCAGCATTCAATAGGTCAGTGTCGATTGGATTGATCTTCAGGAAATAGTACATCTGACCTTCGATATCATCAAACTGGCATTTGATTTCAGTGAATTTCCTGAGGAATTCGTTGTATTGAGGACTTTCCCAAAGCTCAGGGATGCTCAAATTCTGAAAATCAATTGCTTTAGAAACTGTCATGAAAGAATCAAAGTACTTTCGCGAATAGAAGATCTTTTGTTGAAATTGACCTTTTTTCATTGATGGCTTTGAGAATCTCATCGCAAACCATGCCGTTTGTCTGTTCAACAACTGCACGAGCAGCGGTAAAAACAATACTTCCATCCACTCCCAAGAAAGTCGCCTGAGGAGTTGTAAACGTGGTGGATTGATTTGAAAAGAGAAGTATCTTAATCTTCTCGGACTCGCTGGTATAAAAGAAGACTGTGGCCCTTTCATAATGGTTGTATTCTGCTCTTGAACCACTTGCTTTTAGTTCTTTACTCAAGGAAGGACTCTCCACCATGATATTGGGAGAATTCGGTTCAATAATAATTTTAGAAAAGTTCAATTATTCTCGTAATTCAGAAAAAACAACCAAGAACTTACAAAATTAAGAGAATCACGTCAGTTAGTTACTGCATCTATTCGCATGAAATACATAATACCGGGAAGAGTCATATTGCGAGTAGCATTGATGCTCATTCAACTCCCTTGACTCTATGAGTAATATAGATGCAAAGATTCAGAAGCGACTAATAGTTGCCATTTCTTTATCACAAAATCATCGATAGTATAGCCCCTAAAATTTTGTGGGTGCCGAATGATACTCATCCCTCTGGAAGTCATTCAAAGTGTAGTATGGATGAAAGTTTTGTTGATAAACGGGTGTTCTCGAAGAAATTATTCAGAGAATGAGGAGAGGGTCAACGAGTTATTGGAACGTATTACGATCTTTACAAATATAACGATATGAGATACTTCCATGGAATATATTGTTATGCTGCTAAACTTGCTTCTGATCTCAAACAAAATTCTTTAACTTCTCAGAATTTCCAATTGAGGAGAGTAATACCCTATAGAACTTCGAATAAAGTCAGACAAGTCTATTCGTCTAGTTTCTTCATATTGAAATTGTTTCAGAATTTTGCTCGATTTAAGTAATCAGTATGAATTGCGATTGGATTCTATCAACAATAATTCTATTGAGTTTTTTTCTCTCTATTTGATTGTCTTTCATCATACAAGACATGTTTTGTGTAACTCACATAGTCAACTAAGAGAGATGTTCTGTCTCATAAATTATACGTTGTTTATTTGAGCTATTTTTCATACGTCAAAATTAGCGCTCGGAGCTTGTGCTTTTTATTAAAAAATTAAATCATCATTTCTGATCGTCCTATCAAACGTAAGGTGGATCTTTAAATACCAAACTAAATCAACAGCTCAAATAAATAAAAAAATACAGAAAAAACAAAGATGGAAGCTGCCAAAGAGATTGAATTCTCGAACCAAAGAACGAAGGATGAAGAAGAATTTTCTCCCATAAATCTTGGTGATCACCCTCCACCTTTCGCAAGAAAGATACTTTCAAGGACATCAACAATCGATGATCTTACTGTCGACATGCCAGTGAAAGATTTAATTCATATGCCTTCCGGACAAGAACAAAAAAATTCCGCGACAAACATTGTGCAGATAGACGTGGAGTTAGGTTCCTCTGAGCAACTAAGCAATCAGAATAGAAATTCAAGAGGCACACGATCTCCTCAAGCAAAGAAACTACTTAATTTAAATTTAGTGGGATTTTTCCTCTCGTTACTTGTAGTTGGAGTTGGAATCTTCTTCTGTGTTAATGCTGGACTCGGATTAAATCCTAATAATCCTATCGGGAATCCTCCTCATTCTCCTTTTAAGGACCCAAATAATGGTACTCTATCAAATGGAGCTCGTCTGCTTCAAGGCGGTGGCGGTCCCCAAGGCCCTCCCACTGAAGGTGGCCCTGAAGGTCCGGATGGTGGCAGAAATCAAGGACGCAATCGGAATAGAGGCGATGGAATTGATAACAGCAGCGCACAAAATATGAGTAAGCTTGCTAATTAAATTACTGTTCTCATTGTTTTTGTAGGTGATGATTCTGATCGAGGTATTCGAATTGCTATCATCATTGTGGGAGGAGTGTTTTCTGGGGTGGGAATTATACATTCAATCATCTACCTAGCAGGAGTAATCGCGATTGAGAAAATGAGTTTGAAGCTCATGAATTACGTGCATACTGGCTACGTGGTCTTAACAGTGCTGTCGGTTCTCACTGTGGGAGTATGGTGGTGTATCATTAATCGTGCTCTGATTACTCAATCTAAAAACTTCCTTAAAGAGCTGGAGGAACTCGCGACTTAAAACAATTTTAGTATTTGGCACTGTTTATCATTGTGTTTATGATTAGAGCTATCAACGTAGCTTGAAATTCTTATTTTTTTGGTCTCTAAACAGAAAGTTACAGACGTTTTATATTAATTGTACTCAGCATCGGATATTACCTGACCCCATTCTGTAGTTTGAACTCTCACTCAAAGGCGGCTCCTATCAGAACTTCAAGCTTTGCAGGAAGATTATGAAATAAGAGATCCTAGCAACCAGCTTTTTTGCTTTGATCTAAAAAATTGATTTCTACAAATAGATAAATGAATTTCTTAAACGAAGCTCCTCAAACGAGGTCGTCGCAATAGCTTAATTCTTCTACTTACTACTATAATTTTCACAAACCCAAAAGCCAGCTAGATATCTACTGATCTTCTCAAATCTTAGTCTCAGCTCCATTAGCTATTTTGAAATGACTGATTTGCTTCAGACGTTAGCTCTTACAAAAAATTAACTTTGAGATTTGCAAATAAAGTTATTTAAGCCAACAAATATATCGGTATATATGTATGAAAGATACGTCAAAAATTTCGAAAAAAAGTGGGGATTGGTATTATCTACGTGCTAGTTAATTTCATCAGGTCTTGAAATTTTACGACCGCTGCTTTGTTGCAGAGTAGACCTAATAGAATTTTCTATTGCTTCTATGTCTGGCTGATCTTTGAACAAGTCCTCAGGGATAGATCCGTCCTTTCGTTAAAAATCAGTCTCACGAATTAAATCATCAATGATACCTTCAATCCAGCTATTATGACTTTGAAAGTTGAAAGGTAGGTAGAAAGAGAAAATCCATTGTTTTTCCGAACATACGATTCAATTTTCTCAGCTACTTCCTGAGCATTTGTTTTGGACATTTTATACTTTGCACTCAAAAACTTCTCAAATTTAGCGGTTGTTTCGGTTCGTTGCGTTGATGTTATTGCCGAAGTTTGAGCTAAAATATACTTTAAGTTTGCACAATCCTAATGATTTTAGTACGATTCTCTTCTTGAGGTTCGACTTTAACTGCAATTATTCCTTCATCTATATTTGAGAAATGCGCTCTTGTAAATAATCTGAAAACGGTGTTTTCTTTATTCTCTATATTATCAAAAGGCAATTCGTCGAAAAATATTATGATTTAAGAAACATACCTCCTTTGCTTTCGCTTTTCTTCATTTCAAATGGCGGGATGTATATATCATGCACACCAAAACACTAATTAGTCAATGCCGTTAATGGTAATTTGAGTAAATGACATACTTGTTGAATTATCTGATTTTTAATACTGATTCCAAGTGCGCCAAAAGTATTCAAAATTTTCAATCCCTGAACATTAAGGATTAGCTTGATAATATCATCCAAGTTACTTTTGAGGGGAGCATTCGTTTGCAATTGACCAGGACTGTATGTAATGCGTTGACATATTTTCCGAAAGAACTGTCTGTAAATTCTTGCATTCTAAAACTTATTCCATGTATATTTTCGAGTATTTCATCTAAAAGCTCAAGCACATCATTTCTCAGTTCCGATGAGTCTCGATTTTGGAGTTCTTGATTTAAGCTAGTTAGTGCCTGTTTTATTTTCTGAACAATCTGATTCAAACTCAGCATTTCCTTAACTTTCTCTTCATTTTCTGTTCCTTTTTTCACTTTTTTACTTGTTTTTTCGTTCTCTAACAGTTCACCTGCTCAACAAAAGTTGACTTATCCAGCTATTATTGGCTATACACATACTTTCATTCTCTCGTTGAGTTTTTTCTGGGAGGTTGTCATTCTCTGCTTTTTTGCGTCCACGAGCTAGTTTTGATTGTAATGAAGTAATTTCAGCGTCTTCTTGGTTTTTCGAAAGGTCTGCCTGAGTCGTGCGCAGTGATGCTCTCTCATCTCTGGTTAACCTTGACTCTTTCTTTTTTTCCTCCAATTTTTTCTTTGCACCTGTTGCTTTTAGAATGGTATTCTTCTTCTTCAGTTCCGGTACTAGGGTTTCTTCCGGTTTTTTTAGAGGTTTCCGCCCAGGTTTTTTCTTTGGTGTTCCCTGATCCTTCTAAATACATCAAGATCTCATTGCAATGGTGCAAATTACAAGTTTCGGCTCTTTCTTCTCAGATGTAGTTGCACTTATTTTTTCGTTCGTCACAAGGGCCTCTTCCAAAAAGAGAATCAAATAGATTCAAACAAAATAATTCAAACTTGCTTCTTCAGAATTCGGTTTAATTTCGTTTTTAGCGAGAGCAAGTGCTTTCTTCAATTGTATTGGAGGTTTCTGAGGCATTTTAGCGAGTCCTTCCTGGAAAGTGAGGAGTTTTGAAGGTGGAAGCCTTGCACTAGTGATTTGATTGTTAGATTGTGCACTGATAAAAGAGTTTTCACGTTGTATTGTCTTGGAAGAATTCAAGGACGTAGATATCATCCTCAGATTTCTTTGATTGTTTGTTGCTTATGACGCTTTGCACCTAATAGAAAGATGGGTTGTTTGATTGCTCATTTTTAAATGATTACTTTTGCTGGCCACCACGGATACCCACTGATTTTACCCCAAACAATTGCTCCTGCATGAAACGACTGGTCTGACATCAGCTGCTAGAATGGTACACAGGTTTTCTTGACCTTCAGTCAATTGAACGAAATATTTAAATAAATATAATCCGATTTTATCAAAAAAACAAATAAGAAGTTTGAAAGGAAGGAAGCCAAAGAATGAAAAATCCGAAGCATATCAATTTAGAAAGAAACAACAAGAACACCGATTAACTAGCTAAATAAAGGATAGAAATCTTAGAGATGTCGAGATACGCAATGGTATAGAAAAGCAAGTCATCTTTCAATAATGAAGAAGGTTCATTTAATGCGAAGAAAAGAGCATTTCACTATTCGATTTCATTCATACATGCTTTATTGACTACGTTTCCAATCATCATCTTATAAAATCATTGAATGGCCATAATCTAAACTATCTGATTTCATGAAATATAATTCCCCAAAAAAAATTTTCAAAAAACCCAGCGAGCTGAGCTTTCTTCTGTCTCCATCGGTTATATAAGAACACCATCAAAAGTATCTCTTCTTCCAATTTCATATTCGGATAACATTGCAGCCTTTTTGCTAATTGCCGACAATTCTTGCTCTTTTTGTACTTCTGAGGGTGAAGAAAAGCATCTGAAAACTTGCTCCTTAAGAACAACTCGCACTGGTCCGGTCAATCCATAAACCAAGACATGGAGCAAACCATCCATACTTGAGAATACAACATGAATGTATGCCAAAATTTCCGTTATTTGCCGATCATCCACAAAAAATGATATGAGCCTGCTCACGCTGGCAGGCAGCCAGCAAATGAGCAGAATTAAAGGATACCATTTTAGTCTTGATATAATTTCGGCAGATTCTTGAGGTACCGCAAGCTTTACAAACCGTATGATTCGGCAGAGGAAAAATACCATGAGTATTTCTGAAATCCACAAAGGCAGATAGAATTCAATTAGCATGAGGAATCCGCGTAAATGATTTGAGATATCCTTTGTTTTAATCCAACACTCATGTCCAGAGTCTCCGTACGTATCCTAGATTATTGGACTAACAAAAAGATGAGTACATGAAAGGGATATGGATGAAAATGATGCTCTTACATCAGGACCCAGCCAGCTGGGAGCGCAAATCCGAAGAGTATATACCGGTTCATTGAATTTGCCAACTGTTACCGTCCTAAAACTGAGGAAGAATACATCGTCCAGGAAATAAGAAGCACCCAAAGGACCGAGCATAAACCCGCGTAGGAATACAAGATAGCTTGAAAGAAGCATAATCCTGGAGGGGGCACAGGGTCCCACAATCGAGTTATACTTAGTAATTCTGTGAAACCACCAAGCAAATCTGCAATTGAGAGACAAAAGACAAGTTTGAAAGAGAATTATCGCAGCTGGGGGTAAGTTAAATACATTACGATGATCGCCAGGGACCCAAGCGCTGACAAAAGCGAAATTCCGGCTTCTAAAACGACACCTAAAGTATTTTCACCGTGCATCCTAAAATATCACGAATAAAAATTTTAGCTCCTCATGAAGCATTGCAATAATGGCTGAAAATTTGAATTCATGAGATATGGCCATTAAGTGCGCCAAAGGACTCAGATTTCATCAAAAAAACTTGATGCACTTCTTCAAAGTCACAACAGCCATTGTTTGTGATGTATGCGCAATCTGATCAGAGAAGTGTTTGGACGTAGGGAGAGATTTGAGCAGAAGTGCATGAATATTGACATACTGGGCTGTGCAGAAAGAATTCAATCTCTTTTTTTTGGGTTTATTTTCGAAAATTTAACAAATGGTCGAGGAAGTAAAATATTGCTCAGCAAAATAAATCTAAATCGTAAAGGTAAACTTACATATCATAGTTTATAGGAAACACCATTTTGATTGCGCTGGTCGCGCAAAGCATTGCGTAGTTATCAAAAATCAAATTGTTATTTTTTCTCATTGATTTGAAATTTGAAATCAGGGAATATAGAGACATCCTATGATATAATTTCAAAGGGAAACATGAAATTTCTTTTGTATTTGGCATGATGAGAAAAATACCTAGTGGATACATAAAAGTGATCTTGTTGTGGCACGAAATATTAATGTTGGTTTTACCTGAAGACATTTTGATCCATGATTTCAAGTTAATTTGCCTATTTTTGACAGCGCAACCATCATACATCGCTACATCATAGCAGAATGATAAACAAAGGCTCAGTTTCTGGTTGCTAATGGAACTTTATTTATTCAGCGACTGGATTAGGAAGCACTTAAATTAATTCCTTAATTTAGACAAATGATAGAAACTATTCTTAAAAGGAGAGTCAGTCTATAGTCTAATTGAATGTGTTTCCCCTTGATAAGCAAACAAATCAAAATCCACATCTCGCTGTCACTACAGGAGAGCAAACGCTTCATGGGCTTCCAAAATGCAATCAAAGAAAATATCTCTATTTCACAGAGGTCGTCCATGATTCCTTAATTTGACTAACTTTTTTATAAATAAAATTTCATAGGAATCTTTCAAAGATTAAAGACTTTTGATGCAATCTCTTCCGAAGAAAAACAAAGCAATTGGAGTCACTGCTTTTGGTGGCGGAGCTGAGACTCTTAAAGAAGTCGAATTTGACCTCCCAGAACTTGCATCAACAGAAATTTTGGTGGAAAATCACGCATTAAGTCTTAATCCTCTGGATACAAAGCTCAGAAAGTACGGCTTATGGCTTACTGATAAGATCTCTGAATCAACTCCATTCGTTCCAGGCTGCGAAGGCGTTGGAAAAATTGTTGCAATAGGTTCTGATGTAAAGAATTTCAAAGAAGGAGACTTGGTTTTCTATACCTATCAAGGTTTATATGGTTCTGCTGCCAAGTACACTGCTGTTGATTACAGACAGGCTGCACATGCTCCAAAATCGCTTGAGGCTACTGAAACAGCGTGCATCACAACTGTCTTTGGCACAGCATTAGAGACCTTTAGTGAGCATATGGGAATACCATTTGACCCATCTGCTAATGCTTCAAAAACGATTCTGATTATTGGTGGTGGTGGAGGTGTAGGATCTGCAGCTATCCAGATTGCCAAAATTGCTGGCTTAACGGTCGTGGCTACTGCCTCTCGCCCAGAAACTGAGAAATTTGCATGGAAAATGGGTGCTGATTATGTGATCAATCATAAAAACCCATTCTCTGAGGAACTCAAGAAATTTGACGGTGAGGTGAAAGGGTTTGATTATGTTTTCAACACCGCTGACATGACCCAAGATTCTTTCAAGAAAATCGGCGATGTCTTAAACGTTTTCGGAGTCGTCGCAGGCATTGCTGGCTTCCAAGAGCCTATCAGTATAGGGGCAGGATTCTCAAAGCGAGCAGTCGTCGCTTTTGGAAATTTCTCACTAAAGGCACGCCTGAGACAGAGACTTGAGACTTACAATCAGCACTTTGAAAATCTAGCGAAATGGTTCGACGAAAAACGATTGATTCCAAATATTTCTATTACCAAACCTTTTAGCAAAGAGGCTCTAATAGAAGGCTACAACAAAGTGGAAGAGAGAACTATGGTTGGAAAATATGTTCTTAAGGATGTTAATAAATATTTTGCGTGAATCACCACCTCAAAGCATCTATATTCGCAGTTGTCTCGTGACTATCAAAAATCTTAGCCATTTCTCTTCAATTCAATTGTTAATGGTTTATTCATAAGACAATGAGACAAAATACTCACAAAAATCATTATTACTCAACATAAATAAGATATTTAATACTATGAATGATTATGCTGTAATGAGATATCAGCACAACTTTCTAGAAGAAGATAAAAAATCATATTAAAGTTTGTACTAAAATTAAAGTGAATTCTAAATGAGAAAACTAAATAAATATCAGACTATTGTGGTGGTGGTGTACCTAATCAGTTGCGTGGAATAAGGTCTGATGAATTGTTAATTTTTGCCAGGAATCTTGTTGATTTTATTTGGCGGTTGTAAGACACTTTGGCCATAGAATGAATGGATCAAAGAATTGATTTGAGCTGAGTAGGCTTGATTCGAGTGAGTTTCAAATTTAGGTTCTGCAGTTTTCTGAGCGACTTTTTTGATCCGATATGAAGTTGATTCAGGTCGCAGCCATCCATCGAACTGCAAACTCATAATTTTGGGCTGCAAGAATCCTCCTCCTTTGTTTTGCGGTGGCGTGCTATGAGTCTTTTGCCTCGGTTGCTTCCCAGAGTCAGCAAAACTAGCAGAGTTTATAAGTATCAAATAGTGGTACAAATAGTTACTTGTGCTTTAAATCGAGCACGTTGCCTGGGATATTCAACTCAAGGTATTGGTTTTTTGATTGTTTATCAGAGGGAGTCGGAGAATCTGCTGATTCATTTAATATTTTGCTTCTGTCCAGTAGTTGAGAATTTTCAGCCCTATCATCTTGAGTGCTCATCCGAAACGTAGAAGACAGGTTATATCCGAAAGAGGCTTCGACTTTTTTAGGATCTCGCTGAGGAGTGCTAAATCTAAGAATTCTCTGGCCATTTACTCCACGAGAGGTCTCTCCTTTGGCTGAAAAAACATTCCTTGATGAATTAATATTAGCAGGTCTTCCGGGCGTTTCAATAAAATTAGCCAGAGTCTCTGTTTTTTCGTTGCTATCTGAAATTTTGAGGGATCATATAAGTAACAATACATTGTTTTTTACCTGTTTTCTTTGCTGATGTTTCAACTAATTTGTAATACACCGTATTGTTTTGTCTATTGATGAATTGCCTTAGATTGAAACCTTGGTCTCGAGCCAGATTTTGTACAGGGTAAATATTCGGGCGTAAAGACTCAACCTTTGCTTGGACTGCGGAACTGATATTGGATGTAAAAGAACCTTGCCTCTGAACTCCTGAAGTCAGCCCATTGGAACCAGAAGGAATTCGGAAAATTGGGCCGCCATCGCGTAGGAGCATAGATTTTTCAGGGCTATTGATGAGCAAATCAGATGGAGTATCTGTTTTGATCCAAGCACCCTCTGAGGTCTCTTGGGAGATGCCTGATTCAAATTGTTTAGATTCCGTCTCTAATTTCAGGGTATCTGGAGGAACTGTAGAAAAACTTCTTCTTGGATAAGAAGGTTGCTGTATCTGAACTTTTGGAGTCGCATTGAATGCTGGTTTTCTATTTTGAGTCGGAGTAACTTGCCGATTTTGACTTGTCTCACTCTGCTCAGCAGCACCACCTTTGGTATAAGAATTTTCTGCTACAAGTGCGCGTGAGTTGAACCGAAAAGGAATCAAATTGCTGGTTTCTTTCTTGGTGTTTCTCTTAATTGCTTTATCCGTTTCAGAATTATATTGAAAAAAATGAGTTGGTTACATGTCCCTGTCAAATTTTCATAGTACTGGTTCGCTTCTTTAATAAATTCTTTATAAGGTTCTGTTGTTTCTCCAGCCTACACAGAAAAGATAAAGGTCAATAACAGTAGTAATGAGATAGAAAATATAAACCTCTTTTGGATAGAGCCTTTTGTAATTTCCACGGTTTTGTGTTTCCCATTTGTCTCTTTCCCTTTGAGCTTCTTGCACAAGTCTAAATCGCTCCTCAGGCGTCAATCGAAACTTCTTGTATTTTGTTGCCAGCTTTTGTACTTCGTTGTGTTGTTTTTTCTTATATTCTATTCGACGCTGAACAGAGATATTCATCAATCTCAGAGCGTCACCGATCACACCTGATTTCACAGCATGATCAAGAGGAGTATCAGTTGCGAAACTCGGCGTATGGTTAACTTCTATTAACCATGGCTTAAGTTTATGATCCAACAGAATATCAAACCTAACAAGACATTAAGTCAAATAAAAACGAAATAATATCTGTTCAATTATACCCAAGAACTTCGAAGCACATGCTATTAGCAAGATCCTCGGGCTGACATGATTTATATTGATGTGCCAGGATTGGTTGGACGCTGCAGAAAGTTTTGACGATAAGTTTTTTCAATATCTTCTTTTAATTTATTCACGTCGCACCCACGTTCAGTCAAACTCTATTGTTAATAGGTTCTTATCAACAAAGTAAAATTAGTGCTACCTTCCAAAGGGACGTTAAGGTCCTTTTATGACCAACACCGTCCTCTTGCTCGTCCTCATTAAAAACGAAGTTTGGATTTCCTTTATTGATAGCATAGTTTGTTAAATGCATGCACATATCTTCGATGTTATCTCCCTTGGGGTTAGAATATTGCACTGTTGCGAACCTTGCAAGGCCCTCTTCGTACATATAAATTCTGAGTGGGTCACAACCTGCCAAAAGCACATATATTCGGAGATCAAATTTGAGTCCATCGAGTAAATATGGCTTGAACAAATAGCGTTGCGCGACAAGCGACTCGGTCTGGCTGACATTCTCCCAGGTTCGTGTGAGATAAATTCCACGGCCTTGACAGCTGGCTGCGGGCTTAATGATATATGTCTTCCCACTCCTTTTTGTGAATTGTGCTCTAAAATCGACAAACTCCGCAGGCAGGACCCAAGTAGGTGGAAAGAAGTTGTAGTACTGAGGGAAAACTTTTCTCATCCTCATCAAATTTCTTCCAAGGTGATTTTTTTGTGCCAAAGAATACATTCCGGGAAAATGGTTTATCTTCTGATAAGGCTTCATTTTCACGAGTTGGTCAGACTGAACAGCCCAGTCTGTCCAAAATATATCCCACTCGCTTTCCGCCCGACGAACTCGACCACACGATATTTTGTATCTAAAACGCACAGCAGGTGAGCCTAGTCAACTTTTGAGAGAAGCATGATACCTGAAATGTTCATAATGACTCTAAGTCTTTTGCGCTGCTTACCTTCCTTCTCGTTCTTTTCTTTTTGCTTCGCAGGAGATTTATTGAGAGTTAATGAATTTTTTGGGACGCGCTCTGAATCGGTAGACTCAGCGCTTTCAGGCCTAAGCACCACTTTTTCTTCCAACTCACCTAGAGACTGGTGTCCATGATGAGATTTGGGAAACTGGTAGCTCGTGTTCAAGGACTCTGAGCCATGATTTTTGTTCATGATCGCTCTAATCACTAGTCTACCAAATCTTCGCAGTTTTATTTATAAGCTATATTTCATCAACATAAAATTAAATTTGATGTACTCTTCTTTGTTTGAGTTTATGTGTATAGCTAAGAAGTTTTTTATACCTAACCTGAGCTTCAAGGCTTTTTAAATGAAGAGCCTATGACTTCGATCTGAAAAATATTTTTTTCCCTTTTTTAGATTTCTCTCAAAGCATAAGAAACCAGTATACTGAATCCATTGTTTAATCGAGTGGGATGATATGATCATGATGATATATATTTGGTTGAACAGGATTATTATATGAAGGCTTTTTATTGAATCAAAGAATCGATATAGTTATGCCATGCCTTGAACCAGCTGTTGCGAAGAGCGTCGTGCTGAGTTTTCTCCAAGCAGCTATAATCAACACTATTCAGGAAGAAGCCTTTCAAGTCTTCTAGACCTAAAGATTGAAATAAGTTAGAAAAACCGAATCAGAAGTGAGGTGAAGATACCTAGTTTGAATGCGAGAACAATAGCTACTACCTCCCAAGTTTCAGCGTTGGTTCCAAAGACTCCTGGATCATCGCTGCTGATGGAGAATTTGATTCCTTGCTTATACATTCCATGATGTGGATGGTTTCTAAGATCTTTGACGTATCTTAACATCTAAAATCATGCAATATTGAGTTTGCTCAAAGAATCTGTGTGTCTGGTTACCTGATTGCTCAGAGGGCACCATTCAATGCAAATCTTTTGTTTCTTAAATTTATCGAAGAGAATTGGATGTCTGTAGAGATTGAAACCATGTCCAACACGAGGGCAACCAAAGAGCACGGCATCATACAAGTTATCGTTTTCAACATCTATTGATTCTCCAGCTGTAAGAATATAAGGTTAAGACACAGAGGACAGCGGCTATTGATACCATGAAGGAGGAAATGGAATTCACGAAGGGTTTCCTTCTCAAGAGTCTTTCTGCTCTCAAGGAATGCTGGCATGATGTCGGAAAGCTTTCGCTGATCTTCTTCCTTTATTGTTACAAAATTTCAATAAGTTAGTGACAGCAAGCGAAAACAAGATTGTACAGCGACGACGTCATAACCGATGATAAGTTCTGGATATTTTTTCTTCAGTGCGATGAATTTATTCAAGTCTTCTTTTATCTTGTCGTTTGGCCAAATTCTGTAGCCCTGGCCAATTATTGTGAAAAAGAAATCAGGGTGAGTTTTTTGGATTTCTTTCTGAGCTTCGAGATAGACATTGATTTGTTCATCGTGAGAGATATCCTTCAGGTCCTATTAGAAAAGTTCCATATTAGCAATGAAAAAGGTTGGTTTGGCTACATCATCTTTAATAAAATCGAGGAAAACTCTTCCTTGGAGGTTATGAATTCCATCCTCAGCGGCTTCCAAGAAAGCGCCTGTCGCATATTGGATATATGCGAATTTGGGCTGAACAACTCTCAATCTGTTCCAAATTTTCAATTCAAATCTGTCCCAGATAGCCTTAGCGTCGTTAATCTCAGCTACTGTCATAACAAAGTAATCATTGTATTTGGCATGGAACTCTTCTTTGGTAAGTTTAGCGGCGTCTGCTGAAACATCAGGGAAATCTTTAGCTTCAGGTGCCTTTAGAATACATACAACGTTAAATATAATGCCAATTGTGACCATTTACCTTGTAGTAGTAAAATATCTCGCTTTTCTCGTCTAGGCGATACTTATCAGGGTTTTGTCTGATAAATTCAGCGAACTGAAATCCAGGCGATTAAGTGTAAATGAAAGACTAAATGAGTTACCAAAGATGAGCTTGAAAAGGCTTCAAAGTGGATATGATGTGCAGATCCTTTGGGGGCTTTTTTGACCAGCTTGAAGAGCTCCGAAGATTCAATTAATTCTCTGTACAACAGCGGATTGGAATAGAATTCGACTGGGACTTTGTCTCTTAATTCTTTTGCGGCTGCTTTAAACTTCTCGTCAGCTTTATGCTCACGATCATCCATGACAGGATGACCAACTAGCAGCGAAATAGCTTCCTTCAACAGAGCTCTTTTCATCTCCTCATGACCGACAACAATTTCTGTGAGTGAGTCCATTTTTTACTCAAGGCAATTGCTTTACAATGATAAATTTAGATTATATTAGGACTTTTTGTCTTGAAAGTCTGTAGATAAAAATTAACCAAAAATTTTTCTCCCGGCTACCCTTATTATAGCGACACTCTTTTCTTAGCATATCGTAAAATATACAACAAAAAAGTGAGCGCTTCTCCTGGTGTGATTACAGACTCTAAAATTCTTTCCAGCCTCGAAATTTGTCTAAATTAATATCCAAGAAGTTGCAAATAGGATGCTTAATAAGAAATTGATTGGCCAAGTTTTATGATGGAACATTCGCAGAGAGCATGTTACTGATAATAATACTCAAAGTATGAAGTAGATTTTAATATTTTATGATGCACAAGTCCC
>ENA-UOTZ01000045-UOTZ01000045.1-compost-metagenome-genome-assembly--contig:-NODE-45-length-79558-cov-10.288107_pt1 | contig 79558 bp, 63 predicted proteins | sample MGYA00238144_ERZ746983 | MGnify/ENA primary metagenome ERZ746983 (study PRJEB28759, sample SAMN06268863) | compost metagenome | isolation source: single cell | place: USA: California, Emeryville, Joint...
AAAGGGAATTTAGATGAAATTTGAAGCGTTTTCCTTCAATCTCTGAAGAAATGAGTTTTTGCATCGAATGGCCTCCCTACAATTCTGGAAAGCGGTAGATTTCCAAAATTGAGTTGCTTCTGATTAGATACCCAGAAGGTTAACTGGAATCCGCTGTTCTCAGCATCTTTTGATGCTGTCTGAGTTTATCGTATTATCAAGAATCACCGTGAATTTCAATTAACATGGTTATTACTTTAACGTTAAACACACGTATTTTTTCTACTGTATTTTGACTAAGCTACTTCATGAGATCCTTTGGCGACTTAATGGCTCAGCAAAGTGATTTGTCGAATGTTTTAATAATGGAAAATTAAACAGGTTTTTGTGCGAAGTTCTTGGCTATATATGCCATGATGTAGCCGAGAGAGCAAGCACAAGCATCTCAATCAAATATATGCCTATCAGATGGTAACTTAAGTCTGGAATACAAGAATTTGTAAAGAAGCTTTTTTAATAAACCGCTGCAAATTGTTGGAATTTAATAGCATCTCTTATAATCCGATTTTACTGCTTCGAAATTATCACTGAAATACGAAACTATTCGATGAGAACATAAAAATAACTTTTATAACCTGCAAAAAGTCCGCTTGATGGAATGCTTCAAGTAAAAGAAAATTTTATTAGTTGTCACCCAAACGTTTTTCTTTGGGTGCTACTACAATATAGGAAAAGAAATGGACCGCTACTATCAATAAATTTGGTTTGAAAATGCAGTAATTCGTCGGTATTAAGTGGCTCAGAGAAACTGGTGGTTATTTTAATAAGCATCTTCGAATTTGCACCAATATTAGCTATCAGTTAGGAAATTAGTCCTTGAATCGCTGCAGAGAGAATATCTGCTAGTAATAGATAAAATGGGATAGAAGTTTGTGTAGTTGGGTGTAATATAGTCATGGCAAACAACAAAAAAAGTTATTATCATATCATACAAAGAATAACAAGGAATAAAAATCAGCCTCTCTTCAAAATTTGACTTTGAGGTGGATTATTAAAGGAAGGAAAATTAACTTATCTAATTTAGCTCCAAAGCATTTAAGTATGTAGAAAAATGATGTTTATCTAAAATCTAATAAAGGGATAGCTTTTGTGATTCGGCGAGAAATACAATTCTTATCTTCTGTGTTTTCGTAGCAACATAACTACACTCTTTCATGGCTGTTAAACCTTTCTTTTTCAGAAAAATTAAAACGTAAAACTCATCAAGTCAAATTCTGATTCCTTCTGTCCTAAATATGGAAATCACGTTGCCAATTACTGAAATTCATATACAATTTGCTACTTTATATACATCACTCAAGGAATAATATTGCTAAACAATGGAGCTTGCAAAACCCTCTCAGAAACCACTACAACTAATACACATATCCCGAATACAACAGCCATTATATTACACGCTTTTCCGAAAGAAAATGCAGGTAGTTCAATTCGCTGTACTGCTGGAACACTAGTGTCTTCAAGATCCAATCTTGCCATTCCCCATCTTCTCGATAGAACTCCTTCCCAAAACTCGATGAGCGACTTGGCATCAAAATTCCCCAGTATTCTCCCCCAACTTTTCATTTCTCCGTCGACAATAACCACAGAAGGATACGACTTATTTATCCTAAATAACTCCTCCAATGCAAGCAATCTCCCTTCATCAATCCAAAAGTACTCCAGTGATTTATTCATATATTTGTCTCCAATGGTCCGAGCTGCCTAAATACCAAAATCAAAGTAAATTCTTCATGTTTCTACAAATCGCTTTTTACTGTTTTCACATTATTATAAAGGGCAACGGCCTTAGAATTTTCTCGATTCGGTCTTTCGTTGAAAATCACCATGCAAAAGCCTTTGAGAGTATTGAAATATTACAGCCCTTTTAGAAAGCAAGTTACTTTTAGACTGAATGCAACTCTCTTGCAATTGACTGCGATGTTTAATATACTTTATCGTTCTGTTTTTCTGAAAATCTTCATTGGTGACCGCTGCCCAGAGCTCGATAGAGGCCTCATCATTTTTCCCATAGAAAGTTTCTGCTTCTCCAAAATTTTTCGTGAGAGGTGTAAACATTTTGACCAAAATCTCGATTTTGGGGTCATATTCCTCTTCTATCCATTGATTGGTTGGGTTGTGGGCCAGATCGTATTTGGCAACTTTCAATCTCCGCTGGAAGAAGACACTAACCTTATACCAGGTCATATGATGGCGATTGCTGTAGCGATTCGAGCTGTTGTATATCATGACAAGGTAAACATCGCTAGGAGATGATGAAATCCGGTCCAGTTCTGTTGAATTGAGTGAGGGCGATAAGGACTCTTGGAGTTTAAGAAATTCATTTGCTGTTGTTGAGCTGATTGCGCAGAGAAAAAAGATTGCAAAAAATAATGGAGTCATAGCTACAATTGACAAAACAATTAAATGTATCTCGAAATGAGCTTATTATTCGAACCAAAATAAAAACTCAATCTCACGTATCTGTTACGTGAAATATTGAGAACGAAAGGAAGAAAAAAAAGCGAAGATACTATTCTTTCTCTAATTTCGAAAACAGGGCAATGCCTTGGTAAAGCCATTACTTGGAAATTTCGGTATATGTAGATGATTTCCGTATGAAAAGCATAACAATCACTTTAAAAAATTTAGTTAATTGCTGTGATAAAGCTCTAACTACACAGGTTTCTTGGGTTTGAGCTATTTGATCACTGCATTCAGAAAGATGGATCCTGATAATGAAATACTTGTGCCATGGTTTTTTTGTTTTTTTTTGTTATTTCTGGTTTTAATCGAATAATTTTCAAGAAAAATAGTCACACAGATGAATAAAAGCTCAAGCGTCGGCTCATTACAAGACTACCAAAATTCGCATCCGGGAAGTGTCACAAAGGTCTCCTTGCATGAGATAACTCTGCCTCAAAGCGATCTTCGACTCCCAAATATCGGACCTAAAGCCCAACGAACCAGATCTCTCGCGCACAAAGCGCAATCACATTTACATTTAAACCTCCCTTCACCCAGTCATCGTGATTTCAGTCAGCCAAACAGTCCTGTCAAACTGCGCTTGTAACTACATGAGAATCATCCACTCATATAACGCGATCGATTTATAGGCGAGAGGCATTTCAGCGTTCTCTTGAGGAAGTTTCAACTCCTCTAATTATCAATCGCGGGTCTAAAGGAACTCTTTCGCCGTCTTTGGGCAATTCTAATCGCGGGTCGCAAGCTGACCTTAGCCCTAAAAAAAGTAATTGCGATTTGTTAGTTTCAATATTCATATGCTGCTTGCAGTTAAAATGATCGATGAAGAGCAAGAGTTTCATTCAGCTGTGCGGCAAAATTCCATAACAAAGAGAACTGACGCTCTTAGTTTCATAGCAAGCCAATCGAACAAGGTGACACCTCGAAAATTTTTGAGTTATCCAGTGAAAATTGACCGGACTGATGACCACCTGACCAATACTTCGCTCCATAAGTTTAACAGAGAACTTGAAGAGCTTCGACATCAAGTTGAAACTCTGAAGGAAATGAATAAAAAGCTACTGAGTGAAAGGGAAACGCCTGATCAATTTAGTCGAGACGATCTGCATTCGATGTATCAATTATTGTTTATTGAGGACTATAAAGCAGAGGTAATAGCAATCGAAAGCGAAATGATGCATTTTTGTAATGTGTCTGAATAAGATTCAAGACTTGCAGCAGAAGATATCTGATTTGAGGATAAATCTGAGCATGAAAGATAAAAAGATTCAGGCTTTGGAGAAAGGTAGGACTCGAAATAATAAACGCATTGCTTCATTGATAATCTTGATAGAAAACCAGGAGTTGAGAAGTTCGTTGGATCTATACCGCTCCCTTGCGGTCAATAGACATTTGAAGTAAGGAATTAAACGATTGGTAATTTTTACATAGAATCAAAATTAGCGAAAAAAACGAGAAGCGAAACGATCAGAACGCAGAAACTGGAGTAGGCTCTATGATTGATTTTTCAGCTAATTGAATTTTCTTGCTAGGATGAGATAAAGCTTGAAGATAACATTGTCGATAAACTTGCTACGCTGATGCGCTCGCTCCATTCAGCGAAAAGCATTTCAGGCTTCATTAGAAAGTTCATGCAGGATTCAACGCAGATATTCGAGTGCGGCTATGCGAGAATTATTGCAGTCGATCAAAGACTTCAATTGCTATGCCAAGAGTACCGCCCTTTTATACAGAATTATTGATTCACGGCTCTCTTTGCATTAGCATATTTAACGACAAAGTTATGACCAGCATAAACGAGTATCCTGTCCTAAAGCATCAAGAGTCCAAAAATATCGAAGAACGTGTACTTCAGAGCGCCGAAAGTTCTGACGCGCTGAAGAGATTCATATCGACTGAAGGAAAGCTGATCTCAATTCCCATTCAGCCAATAAAGGATAAAAGAGAAGATGTTTACTGTGTGCTGCAAATCACCGATCCGCTGTTTCGAAACTTTGAGGAAGGAACCAATCGAAAGCAAAAGGTTAAAAAACGTCGTTTATTCACAGCTCGGGATGAGAAAACCATGGTATTCGTCTCCAGCCTTATTTCAGTGGTGTTGGACCTGCATTTCTTGAACGAGAAACTCCAGGAGCACAATGACAAATATCAGCATTTCATCGATTCAAGTAATTCAAAGTTCTTCACTTTCTTTGATGAGTACCTGTAAACACTAGTGAGAGAAATGAGCGGCAATAGAAATTTGCAAGAGTTCCTTTATACAGTGAAGGTCAACGCACCCAAGTTGCTTGGGTTTGATCACATCGGCATTCTTTTCCACAATAAGACAGGTATGTGTTCGATACATTCAGCCGAGATGCTTATCTGACGTATTTGAAATAAAGAGCATATTTTTTACACTTATGATGTACAAAAAACTATTGAAGGGAAGTTTTATTCGGCCTATCCCGTTAAATACCCTATGAAAATGGGAATATCAAATTATTTGTTCCAAAATGACGTGGAATTAATTAGTTCCAATGAGCCCAGACAGCACAAAGCCTTTCAACCTGAGATTGATAACGTTGCTGGTGCACCCGCTGTTAAAAACATGATACTTGGTACAAATGCATTGCTTAGAGTTATTGTCCGTATATTTTTCTGTTGATCAATAGCTTTGCTGAGGGATGACGCGGATCAGAAGGTTGGAATCCTGCAGGTGGTGAACAAGAACGATGGAAAACCTGTACGAGAAGAGGATGAGGTATATTTTCTGATTGTTGAGATCAATGAAGGCAATTTGTTCACAATTAATGTAGAATAACGTGAGAAATCTAATTAAGCTGTTCGCTTCGATGACGTCTCATGTCGCTCGAGTCGATGAGACGATAAACGTGACCTACGCATTGAAGAATGCAATGAAGAGACTCGACACGGGGAATGATTACAATTTGTTAACCTAAAATGAATGAGTGAGGCTCGAATGAAGTCGAATTGTTTAATAAACTTTGTCATTAGTTATTGCGGTGTTACAATTTCATATTTCAAAGAACCAAAATATATTTTTTGTGTCAACTTTAGGACTTTGGTTGTGTAACCAAGGCGGAGTTATGTTGATTTATATTGTGTAAATCTTATCAAATTCGGTCTTATTTAACAAACATTGAGAAGTTGCGTCCTCCTATCAAAGTCTTTAAACAGAAAGGAGCTTGCTGCCTGAGAAGAGAAAAATGAATTTATTCAAATTCCAATTTTGCTAATTTTCAATAATGAAGCGGAGATTGGCTCTTTTTATTTCCAATTCGATTTTGAAATCCAACTTCTCTTCTCGCAAATAGGTTCATCCGAAGAAGGGCAGGATCTTGGCATTCTTGCTTTTAGAGCAGCGGATATTCTGGGTACATGGAGCAAGATTTTCAAAATTAAATCGAGGCATTTCATAAACTCGAAACAACCAATAGAAAATCGATATATAATCGAAACATAATAAAATTTTTACAAATTTAAATTAGCCGCTTGTCTTTAAGTTTGCCTTTCTAAGCTTTTTTTATTAATTGCTAACCCTTCTTACCATTCATACCTCCGAACTGATTCTCAGCAGAAAGGTCACCCATCTTAGCACCTATCATGACCAGAAGCAGAAGCAGAAGCAGGAGCAAGAGCAGCCCTCTGCTCATTGTTAGAATACTTATTTTGTACAGAATTTTATCATACGAGAATGCGATTTGAATAATGATTTCCTTGTCCTATTGATAACAACATAGAGAGCGGATACGCCGCTGTAGTGGATATAGAAACCTGAAAACGAAATTGCAAATACAATTAAAAAATTCACAGATTTTCGATTCGCTAAGCTCCTTTGATTCTTGTTACGGAGAAGAGTCCTGATATTGCTTCTCTGGGTCGGTCTTTAAGCCAACCGAGACAGCAAAAATAACATATAAAAAAAGGTTTTCTGATTTCTTGTCGCTTTGACGAATTTATAAATTCCTCTAATTTTACAATGAGTCGAGATTAAAGGAATATCTGTTTAAAATCCGTTTTAAGACATATATACATCATCAAAAATCCACTAACTTAAATTTAAGCAATCCCTGACTTTAAAAAAAATATTTCGGAAATGAAAAACTCTCAGAACCCAAACGAAGGTAAAAAAGTCTCAACCTTTCAGGCCTAGAACTCACGTATTCTCAAATTTTAGAAATGCTCAGAGATTTGAACCAAAATCCTGCTATAGATCTGAAAGACATAGCCAAAAAGCTCTCAGACAGCTATTTTCAGTCTTTATTACGCATCGACAGCAAACCTGCCTTTGAAAGCTGTCTCGAATTCCTGTGCAGAGTGAATGGCTCAGTCAAGCTTGGGACAGACATCCAAATAACTCGATCCAAGGATTCGTTCTCACTGTCTGTCAATGGTTCCGAATATACAGCAGCTGAACTTCTGCTCTCGCCTTTTCAAGAGTACATTTTGGAAGAGAGAGCAAAGGAAAATGCTGCTAACTGTCACAGAGTGCTTGCCATAGATAACCAGAGTAGAGTCGAGGAATTGGAGTATAAATTGAGAGAATCAAAAAAACGTAAATTTTATTGTGGTTTTCTTAAAGCACTAACAAGAGATCCTCTAGAGCTGCAGAAAGTCATAGCGAAATCACAATCTGTGATACAGTCACTTTTAGACTCACCACCAGGTCTTAGACGAAGACTTGGGTCTTCCACCCCACATAGTCCGATGCTAAGAGCCTCCACTTTCTTCGAAATCGTTGAGGAGGAGGAACAACATCAGCCCCAGCAACCAACCGCTTTGAAAAGTAATTATAACGTCTATTCTCTTCTTTATCAGCCAAACACCTTTTAGGGAATAAATTAGAAGTGGTAACAAGAGCTCTTAAGCAGGATTGCAGCGTCATTTCTATTGGGGAACCAATTTCTGAAGACGAACGGAATAAGGTTCCCCAACCTACGAGTCCTGCGGCTACTACTCTAAGAGAAAGCCTAGACAGTCCACGTTTTCTACCTCCCAAATCAAATTTTGCACAGGGTATTCAGTCAAAAGTGTCAAAAATGATTAAATACTCAATCCACGTCTCTTCACTCGGTGTGGTCATTGCTTTGGGGATATTTAGCGTCTTTTCTATCATGACAAAATTTGGCCTTGACAATTCAAATCTTTCAAGTATTGAGATCGTTGGTGAGGCGTTGTGTGCTGAAGTCGATCCAGCAAAGTTTATGAAGGACATCAACTATATCCAAGGACCTGCACTAACCGCACTGTCAATCACTGCTTTAGTACTTTCGATAACGAACTATGGACTCAGACTGGCGTTAGAAAATTTGAAGAAGCGATATTCAAGTACATGGCTGTGGGTTTTCCCACTCATTGCATGTGTTCTTGAAATGGTTGCTGTGCTTCTCATGCTCAAAGGGAAAAGTGCACTATCAGACTTTCAAATGAATCTATTTAAAATGAATTCAATGAGTTGTTTGAAGAATCCGGCTGCTGCTTTGGATGTTTTTAACAGCTTGTTCTGCGTATATGGAGATAAATTGCTTTTTACGGTGGTCGGAGCAATCCTCTCAGTTTACCAATTGATTGTTTACCTTTCTAATATGTTTGTTATTGATTTTATGCAAGGTCTTAAGTGACATTTAGCCGCTGTAGATAATTTACATCAATTGCTCATTTTAACTATTTTTAAACCTCTATTTGAATTTATTGCATCTTTTATATGACATTTTGTAATCTGTTAAAAGTCTGTAATGATGCTGAACCATAATTCTTTTCAAGTTTGAAAGAAATTTGGAAGATTTGATGAGATTTCCTACTTATCAACTTATTGTGAATCTATACCATTATCGATTTTAGATAGATCCTTATTATGATTGTACACTCTCAAGCAAATGAAAAGCTAATCTTTCTCAAAATTTCTCCGTTTGATATCCCTTGAATCTATATTTTTTCATAACAATGGTCAATTATGTAGTAGTAATATTTTTCTTACGCTCAAGTTGAAATTAGCTGCGCTGATACAAGCAGCTTAAATCAACTCTTTGGAGGAGAGGTGTAGATCGGCAACTGGCCGCTCATTGGTTCAAGACAAGAGAAGAATAAATTGAATTTGTTCATTTGATTGAAGTAGTATTTCCATTCAAAACTATTTTTCCTCCAAAACTGTCAATAAATGGCCTAACTCTCTGCCCGCTATGGTCATACTCTGAAAACCCTCCTTGCTTTGAAGTGAATTCAATCTCAGTTTAACAATCTCAAGCTATTTTAGAGATATCCGCTCTTGATAGTTTCGTTCTGATACATCGATCAATTTATTTAAAGCGCGCAATTTGGAATCTTTATAATAGCAACCAAACTACCTCGAATATTTCAATTTTTTAACATGGAATTCAATATCCAAAGCTTCCTTCCCCTTATCTCCGATGACGTTGAGGCACAACATGCAGCCCGCAAAGAACTCACCAAGGCTACTAAGGAGCAACCTAAAAAAGCCTTTAAAATCCTCCTTGAACACCTAATCAGTTCCATTGAAAGCCTCGAAAACGAAAAGCAAGCTTCAAAGCTGATGTTGAAAGCCTTGAACGAATTAGATCTTTATAAACCTCAAGAATCTGATGCCAAAACCAAGTTAATCCAGATGTTTACCGATCGCCTCGTCACCTCAGATGCTTCTCTCATAGAAGTTTATTCTAATAGCTTGCTACATCTGATTGCTCTCTGGGAAGACGAGCCTGCTGACTATGACAAGACTCTCAAAGACCTGCTTCAAACCGAACTCATCAACAAATTGCAAGCGAATCCCGGCTCCAAAGACCCTCTCAGAGTTTTCGATTTCTTCACAAACCTATTAACTAACGAGCTCCCAATACCCGAAAAGATTCTTCAGTACTTCAAAAAGAATTTCAAAGAGTTCGCGAGCTCCGATTCGAAAGAGGTCGTCACTACAACTATTAATCTGGCTCTTCAGATGGAAGTTTCGCAGATTGCCTCCCCAATCTTTGAAAAAGAGAATAAAAAGGTCTTTTTACAGGCTTTGCAATTGGTGCTCACTGCCGGGAACGATACAACTGTGGAATGTGTGTCTTTCATTGAAGACATCCTGAACTCTGATGAGAAAAAGAAACTAACAAGCTTCGCGAAAGATTTGTTTACGCTCCTAGGCGCGACTCTAAGGGACTCGAGTCCTGATTTCAAAAGGAAATTCGAGCTCATTGACCATATCGTGAACGTACTCACAGAGCTGAAAACAGAAATTGGAAGGAACGACACCGAAATATTTAAAACTCTCATCGAAGACTGTGTCGGAGCAATAGCTAATCAAACAAAGGAAGAGATCATGCATCACCAAACAGGAGAGGAGCTCGATTCGAAAGAGCTTACTTTGATCAGGGATTTGGTCGCTGAAATAGTGGAGGAAGGCTCGATAAAAACCAAAGGGTTTATTGGAGATGTCATCAGGCAGCTCTGCAAATTGTTGAAAGATAAAGAGTGGGTTAGGCAGTTCGCTGCGATTACATTTTTCTTGCCGGTCATCGGACAGACGAATCAGAGGTCAGTGATTCTCGAATCTATTGATCAGGTGCTCGCGATAATTGAGCAGGCGCACGAGAAAGTGAAACTCGCCGGCTTAGAGCTCTTTTTGGGGTTGTATGCAACCAAGGAGCATATCATTGCTGATCGCAGCGAAGTTATCCTGAGTACCTTAGCTCTCGTTCTCAATAAAGCAACGCACCCAAGAAACGTAAAGTACATACAGGAAATAGCGAAAGAGATCTTCCGTGAAGAGGAAATGGACCCCGAAGTCTTAGAAGCGTTCACGCTCAAATACCTCGAGCTCTTACGTGCTTCTATCTCAACGGAAGAGTTGTTCGCAAATCTGTTTGAACTCGATCTGTTAAATCGATTCTCAAGCAGTGAAGTTATAATTCCCAAGGAGGAACTCGAAAGTTTATTCAAAACAGCCAGCAAGGAGCTTGAAGCAAAGAAGCAAGAGCCTGAGGCTCGTATCAAATTAGCATGGCTTGTGCTGTGGGTTTCAGCTCAAAGTCCAGATATTATTTGCCTCGAAGAAAGCAATAGAGAGTGTTGCAAGGCATTTGATGAGGTGACATCATTACCTCCAGCGGAATTAGAAGCTGATTCGCCTCAAATACTATTTGATGCCGTGAAGTTATATCTCAAAGTTTTTCCTGAAAGCAGCTTAAAGCGAATTGAAACGATGTGGAGTGCTCTTAAAGGATTGATAGACTTAGAGCTTGAAAGCATCGGTCCGAATGTTAGGGAGCTAGAGTCAAAAATAAGCAACATATTCGGGTTGTTGAGTCAAGTCCCACAGAGTGTGAAGGCTGGAGAGTGTCAGAAAATAATCACTGATATCTTGGATTTCCATACCAAAATAGAGAACATCTTGAAAAAAACTCACAAATTACATCCAAAATTCGTGCAGGACTTGACTAAAACCTTGAATGATGAATTTAAAGCGTATTCTAAGCAAGAGATCGAATATGAGAGCATTCCAGAAGGTAAAGCGCTTTGCCAAAAGCTGAAGGCTGGAATATTCGGGTTCTACATCAGCCAGATTGAGTTAGTGAATGATGTGTCTCCGAGCTATTTAGAAGGGCTTAAAGACCTCCTTATTGACACAGATAGCAACCTCAGTACGGAGGACTTAGCTAGTGTCATGAAGTATTTCTGGATGCTCTTGGAGTTGTTAACCAAACCCAAGGCAACATCTACTGATAAGGAAGGAGAAGAATCCAAAGAAGGGGAAGAATCTAAAGAAGAGTCTCCATTGCGGCTAAGAAAAGATATTCCTTATGTTCCATTAGAATCAACAGAAGCAGGAATGCTAGAAGATCTAGCCCTCTTCGTGGATCCTTTAAGACGTTTACCGCTCAAAGAATGTCAAGAGTTCTTAACAAAGCTCGCAAATGAGTACCTTGTCAAATACATTGAAGCAGAGTCAGGAACCGTGATAATCTCGTTTACTCTAATAACTTTGGCCAAAATAGCTGAAACTTTCGATGCAAATCAATTGCCTCAGCCTTTTGTGACTTTATTCGCTCACCTCTTGAAATCCAAGGATTTCGACGACGATGTGGAGTCAATTCAAAACATTGTTTGCATTCTTGGCTACTTTGCGGGGCGGTTAAGACCTCACTCCGAAGCTTTTGCTGAGGATATTTATAAAAAACTGACGGACCTGCTGCATTTCCTTGAAAAGAAGCTCAAACAGCAGGATTCTACAGAAGATGATGACGAATGCTATGAAGCGATAATATGGGCGATTGGAAAGACCTTCCAGAGCTACCCAGAAAAAGCCAATGCTGATATGGTGAAGACTTGGGTGAATAAAATGCCGCTGAAGATAAATGATGCAGACAGCAGAGAACAAATGCAAATTCTTGCTGGTGCGCTACAGAAAGAGCCTCATAAAAAAATAATTGAAGATAGCTTACATGGTGATATTCAGCATTTGAGAGATATTCTTAAGTGGTGTTTGAAATCTCCACATGCTGATAAGGATTGTAAAGAAGCTATAGAGAAAGCTCAAGCTTGTTATAAATCTTAATGAGTGATTTGAACTCTTTCTCGCTCGTCCCTTGCAATTTTAATTATCTATAGATACATATATATATTGATAAATGTTCCTCATACATTTATAATCCATAGCAACAACATAATAATAGACCTTGTTTGATTGTGAGTAATAATAATTTTCTTGGAAACTCGAAGCCAATCATTAGTGCCAACTAATCTATCGACCTTTATGAGAGCTAAGTTATTTTGATTCCTTTGAAGTATCATCGGAGATGCTCCTCATAATCATAACTTGATTGATATCATAAAGGTTAATGCTTTGATCACGAGTGCAGTTATCTCGAAAATATAAATTGGAGTTAAATTGGTACAGAAATTAAGGGAGTGGAAGAATCAGTTCTTCATTTACCACCTTTGGCGATATCAATAGAAACAATAAAATAGATAACATTTGTAATTGCTCAACTAAGGTATAAACTTGGGTCTATTCTCTTTTTTTATCACAAACTTAGTAATAAAGGCTTTTATGTCTCCCTTCAACTCAAAATGGACTTTTTCCAATGACCCTGATTTTAACTCATAGAGGTGAGATTTCTCTCCAAGATTTCCGTCTGTTAATAGTTTTATTTCATCTAATGTTGCCTAAAATAAGTTTTTCAAACAGTTCAATCACAGTGACGATATAATTTTCTTACCAAATTACAATCTAACGCGAGCTTGGAAGGAAAGATTTTCACTTTCGTGTCCAAATTCCAGTCAGTTACTTCCGTCTGACCATCAGGGGCCGTGACATTTATTTCAAGCTCCTCAGCGCTGAAGAAACTTGAATGTCGATTTCGCAAATGATCATGCTCTTCATCTGGCAATACCTTTTGAGAGCCCTTAGGTTCCTCACAAATAAAGTAGTCCGCTGAGATTTCTTTGAGCATTATTTTAACCTTCATCACTTTCATTTCTTTTGTTTGAGGATCTTTCCCTGCCTCACTATCAAAATCTATAATTGATTTTTGCTTCTTCCCGAAAATTTTGAAATTCGTTGGGTTCAGCCTGTTTGGAAACTCAACTTTTTCTCTTCCAGAAGCTAATGATTACGAAAAATCAGAGGTTTTGGAAAAAGTAATAATTTTTCATTACACAACTCGATTGTACCGCTGCTGGCTATAATGTCTAATTTGTCAAAGCTGCAGCTGTTTCTCGGAACCCAAATTCGGCAATTGTCCAGCTCTATCGTCATTAAATGCTTATCTTCCAATTCTGCCAAGTCATCCAAGTCAGGCTGTACCTAAATAATCATCATTTTTAGAATATTAAGGTTTTCAAAGTGCTTTACTAATTCCAGGCTCTCATTGAGATCTCCCATGCTTTCCTTAAGTTTCTTGATCTTCAATTTGATTTCTTTCTGGAAATGCTGCAGCTCTGCAATGACTCTGTTAATGAAGATGATCTTCGCGTTTTTTATTTTCAAAATAGGCCGATCTTTTGTCAATCGAATTGAATATGAAGGATGTGATGTCGTAGAGACCGGCTGAACCATCTCAGGGACTTTCCCAACGCTCGGATTTAAATGCACTGACTCCATCTCAATCAGCAACTCGCCGTTCTTCTGTCCTTCGTTAGTTCCTGTTATCCCTAATAGTCCAAATTGCAAAAATATCTAATGGTCAATTAATTTTATTCATGCCGGCAATAAGGATAATTTCACCTCCTGGTTCTTTGCTAAGCTTAATCCAATCCCTTGTATCGAAGTACTAAAAATGGTCTTGTTATTGCGACGATAGCGGGGATAAGGTTGTTTCCCTTCGTGACTCGACGTGTCATCTTCTTCCTCAAAGGCTTTTAGATTCCTGATTGAGCCCAGCGTATTCTTGCTATGAGGTCTTTCGATTTTCATATGCTTGATCAAGTTATCTATTTCATTGAACCGCTGCTCCACGAAGATATTATGTTTCAGCTCAGACATCATGCGCTTCTTCTCATCCGAATAAAGAGTGCCTAACTCCCCAATCAATTTGAACAGCTCCGAGATGTCGGTTCCTGAGATTGTAACTCCGATTTTTCCTACCATTGCCGTTATTTTCTCCAAACTATGAGTTTCAGGGTTGAACACCAGAGTAAACGTCAGGCCTACAATGTCTTCTTTAATCAGGTAATTCGGATTTTTTTTCAGAGGGTTATCCTCGAATCCAAGGTCAGGGATATGAATTGCTGTGCGGCACCGAATATATCTAAAAGGATCGTATACGTTATTCGACGGGAAAAGATCATCGTCCATCACGCTTCCTCCTCTCCGAACAGATTCGTAGGAGAAATTTCTAATAAAGAACGTAAGGCAGTTCCCTGCTGGCTCGTAGCTGAATCCTAGTCCATCAAGCGACCCATTCGCAATGTCTTTGATGCTGTAATTGATACCTGCGATAGATATCAGCGAAACTGGTTCCTTCGATTTCGAGAATCTGACCAGACTCACGACTCTTTTCGGGACGCTTTTGAGGTTTTCGCAACGAATGTCCTCTACAGTGATAGAAAACAGCTCATTGGTCGAGACCGCAAAGGACATTTTCTGGATCACGATGACCACGTACTCACATCTCACGAGATCATTAATGTCTAATTTAATCGGACGACGCTTGGGAAGTTCGTTGTAGCCCCGGTCATGAGGGACAAATAGCCCAGCCTGTGAATTCTGATATTCTCTAAATTGAGTAAACCACTCATTGAGGTAGCTCAAAATATTTATCGTCTACCATTAAATATAAGCCTTCAGATAAAGAAGAAGCTAATGAATACTTACATTCAGTATCGTTGTAATGTCTCGCGGCGTGGGGAGATTGATTGAGATTTCATTCGCCTTTAGGAGGAATCTATTGATTTCGTAGTCTCTCGCTCCTGTTCCGACTTCAAAATCTTTGAGGAGCTCTTTTAGAGTGTTCTTCTTGCGCATCAAGAGTATGTAAGCTTTCATCTTATCGAATGACTGGCTTTCCTGCTCTATTTGACTTTCTTTCTTTATTGAAAGATCTGATTTCGAGTCAAAGTAGTCTGGCGCTTCGAAATGTTTCTTTTCTTGCTCTCGGAAATACTTCCAAAAATTATCATCAAGATTCATCAAGAAATTGTTATCCGCGGGAATCGTCGGGTAAAACTCCAGGAAGCTTTGGGCGTTACCATGGATATTGCTTTGAGAGTTGTCGTTTTCTGTGTTTTCTGGAAAACTTGGACACATATGTACCATGATGTTATTCTTAAAAATTCCGACGTCTTGCGTTATGCTGAGAAAAGTAATCTTGCCGCAAATATCTCCGACTCCACTGGCTTGTCTATCAACATAATGCTGAATTGAAAAAGAAATTCCTGATTTTTTCTGGTCGAGCATCATTCTAGGCCAGTTTTCGTATAACTCTGCAAAGGTGCTCTGCTCGAAGTTGCCACTCACCAAATTGAGATCCCCAATAAAAATATTCAAAATTTTCTTCGATTTTTTGTATCTCAGAATGCAATGACGGCAAGTCTTTACGCCTTTTTTCGTGTGATCACCCTTGAGGTTCTGCAATTCCTCACGAAGCTCGTTCACTAAGAGAGTATTAATTAAATTAATTTGTATCGGGAGCCAGGCTATCGTTACCTTGGTTATCACTTGCGATGAAAACTGGACGTATCACAGACTTGTTTTTCTTTTCGTCTTTTTGGGGGTTGTCCTTCCCGACGGCGTTAAAAGCCTCGAGGACTTCCAATAAGACGAACAGATGGTTGTGAATGTTGACTTCGATAAAAGGAACGAGAACATGAATCTTCTGCTCTGCGTGGAAAGGGTGGTGTTCGTAAATCACGTCGTAAATGTTCACCGATAGCTGCGTGTTGAGAATTGGTGTCGGTTCGGTGAAATCTTTCTTCTCAAACCTATCTCTCTCGTTTTCCTCATCCACTTCTTTCTCCACGAGGCTGATATTTCTGATGAAGAGACTCGTCCGATTATATGCGGTTCTATGATAGTCTTCATCTTCATCTTGCTCATCTATTAAAAGGTCGAGTAAGTATCTCTATCAATGCTAGCAAAATTTACTTGTGATGTCCGGACCTCTGACCTTTGCGACGATCTTATCGAGTTTGAATTCTAATTTTTTATCTTCCCGATACAAGGAGATTTTATTTTTGAAAACAACTTTGATGCTGTCTATGTCCAAGAAATAATCAGGATTGTACGTCCTAATATTCCGTGAAAACAAATTAAACAAATCAATATTTTCGGTTTGACAGTGTATTTTACCCGATTTTCTTTTTATTTTTGAGATTCTTGTTTGTTATTATATCCATGAGATCGTGGTATTCGTCAACAGTGATCGTTTTGTTTTCTCCGAAGACCGGTGGCTCTGCTTTTTTTGTACCTTTTGTAGGGCTTTTGTTCATGGGGCTTTTGCTCATGGCATCTTTGGTCGTTTGAATGTCCATCTCCATGGGGATGTTGTAAGATTTTGAGGTTTTGAAATGCGTTTTGTTCTCATTCACAATCTGATATTTTATCGGAGGAGAAACTTGGAATGAGAGTTTCTGTAGGAAAGTAGCCAGAGGGACAAGTGACTCTGTCGAGAGGAATATCGTGAAATGCTTCATCGTTAAATGGATTCTTTTGGTGGGGATTGTATCGGTAGTATCATCATGGTTGTCACGAAAAGACAACGGCGTGCGAAGGTTTCTATATTTTCTACGACTATGCGCTCTCATTTCCTGGGCAATCCGTTTGATTGTAAACTCCGAGCCTCGGCCAAACGTTTCGATATTAAGCTCGAGGTGTGATTCCTTTGTTTTTCTGTTGCCTAGGTCTGACGAGATACTAATACATTAGTTAAGGTATTGTGTCAAACAAACTTAAGGCTTATTATGTGTTACTTTTGCATCTGGCTCATCTTAGAAATTACGCTCGTAGGCAGCCGTCTAAGCATGGATTGGCTGACTGTCTTGAGGGAATTGAAGAGATTTTGTTCACGTTTGGCTTCATCTTCATCATCTTCTTGAAGGATTCTCCTTGGAAGCAAAATTGGTAGGACCAGCACTCCAAAATGTAACAAAAAGACGGGAATAATGTTTTTATTGAAATGGTTTCTGATAGTTTTATATGTCTTTGTGATAACGTGCTCGTTGTCTCGACTGTCTTTATTTGTCTTCCTCTTGCCAACTAAAATGTTATTAATCCATATGACATAAGAGCAGTGTGGTAGTACGATAGAGCTTAAAAAATTGTTTGATCAAATCCCTATTGACTCCCAAAAATTTTTCACTGTATCGATGATAAAACGGCACGTATTGTTTCAAATTGGTAAAGTACTCGACCTCGGTGCCAACGGGTTTGTCTCTGGCATTAAGCAGGTAGGTTAGAAATTGCTTATAGGTGAAAGCAATAGATACCTCAGGTAAGTGAGCAGAAAATCAGCCATATACTCACATTTCTTGGTCTCCAGGAAATCAATGAGGGGATTCTTGTCTTTTCCTACCTCTTTGAAATCACAGGTCAAAATATTTGCGACGATGTCGCTGTAATTCAAAAAGCTGATTCTCTCATAAGGTGAGTACTGCTTCTTTTTCTCATTAGGGTTACTAAGTTGGGCGAACTTCTCAGTAGGGTCTTCTTGGACGCTCTCTGTTCTCTCTCTGTTCGCATCGTACAGACTCATTGCCGTTGATACCATAATACTCTTGATTCGGACCGGAAAGTCGTCTATTGTTTTTATCTTTCCATTGCGGTAGCCAACAAACCCTCCTCGTATTCCCAGTATCTCGATGAGCAGCAATAATTTCTGATCCCACCAACTGTCCAGCTTTTGTGGCTCATGCCTTACCGGTAGCGTCCCTCCTCTTCTTCGGTTTTCATTCCTCGCTTGAAGCATCGTTTTAGTTTTGGATTCGTCCATCACGTCCTGAATATGTTTCTCAAAGCTATCATTTCCATGGCTATAGTTGATTTGGCTGTCATGTACAGGGATGTCATCGTCAGATTCTATAGTAGCCCCGCCTGAGTCATCTCCAGGAAGGTCTCCAAAAGCGGACTGGAATGTGTCGTTAGGAGAATTACGGTCGTCCTGCAATACGTTATTCCCATCTCCCAGGTCTATAGAGCCTTTCTCTTCCTCTTCATTTTTTTTCTCCTCAGCATCAAATTGATCTATCAGCCCTCTCGTTTCCGGGTCAGGTATAAACTCGTTGATTATGTATTTAGAGTCGTCATACTGAGGCAAATGTCTCACGAGCATTTCAGGGGGGTTCTGCTCAGAGAAAATGACGTATACACCTTCAATGCGAAACGATATTTGATTCAAAATTTCCTGCGGATCGTTGCTTTCACCTTTGAGAAAGGATTCCATTACTTTGGACTGAGAATTAGTTAGCAAGTCTTAATTTCATGTCATTTACTGTATCTCTGGCTAAGATCTCGTACAAATCAATACGTTCGGATTTCGTGAGACGGACATTTAATGCAGAGATTTTTTTTTCATTAGTACGTTGGTCTGAGGTAAAGGCATCTTCATTGTTTAGCGCGTTCGCCCAGATATCCATCAGCGGCTTCATGCCTTGAACGTCTTTGCTATTTACGTTAAAGTTTCAAGGAGAAATGGTTTATGTACTTTGCTGCAAAAAATCGTTTGGCTTCGACTCTGATCTCGATGAGAGCCCATTCACGGTACACGATCAGCAAGCGAAGAGGAATCTCTTCTTCGTACGCTTCAATATCTTTTTCTTGCTTGGGGGTCAGTTTTGGGAGCCAAGGAACGTGAATCTAATGAGAAAATTAATTAGCTCAGGGATATAATATGAAACTCTGTACAATTTCCTGCTTTCTTTTATAAAGACTCACGTAGTTCATCATCGCAACCCAATTTTGAGCTGATGACTGCGTAAAGCTCTTATTTCTCTTGATATCTTCATTAATTGCGCGGATTGCGTATTTCCACCAACCTCTAAGGTTCTCGCTGGGAGCCTCCAATGGTCTCAGATGTAAATTTTCCTGCGCTACTTTCATCACTTTCAGATGATGATTTAAAGATGTTAGGTATTCCGTGATTCGGTTATTCGCGAGGATGATCAAAGGATCAGTTAGGTGTATTCTGATGAAGCGTTGAGGTTTCTCAAAAAAATTTCGGTTGAAATCGTGCACGGTTCTCATGTAAAACGTTGCGTCCAACGGAAATAGAAAGTAGAAATCTGCATCCTTAAGCCGCTCATACTCACTGTCCAAGTCAGCCTCAGCAAGTGCTCGATCCTTCGATGGGCTGTTTTTGAGCTCCGTTGTTGAGTACCGATCTCTTATTCCTGTAGCTTCTTTTTGAAGTTTTCGTTTTTCCTTAAGGTATTCTTTATGGTTCTCATACGGTGCAATATTCACGGCGATATAGAATCTGAACAGTTGGATGCATCGATTCGCTTGCATATTGTCTGTATTATAAGAGATATTTCCCTCGTGATCTGTTGGATAAATCGACAGTTCCTTAAACCTTATCTTCATAACAGCAGGTACTCCCATTATCGATGTGCTCTATTTAGTTTCGAAGAGATAAGCGGGAAGAGGAACGCAGTTATTGGTTGATTACTTCATAATAGAGGTTAAAATTGTTCACTTTCACAACCATGTTCTTTATTACGTGGTCTATCTTCTGCTTGATCCAACTCGGAGGAGACAGCGCTACAATTGCCGTTAGTCATAAGTCACGGAATTGATATACTTTTAAAATATTTTTTGATTTTGGCTTCCCAGCTCTCCAGCTTTTTCTTCTTGAAGTTTTCCTGAGAGAGAAAAAAGCTAAACAACTTATAATTAACCGGTTGCTTACGATCGTGTCGAGAAGTTTGATTTGTGAGGTCGAATCAGCTTCTTTCTTCTTGAACAAATTTCTCTGCTCAACCAGCAATCTTATGCGGATCTCAACATTATCGATTTCTATTTTGCAAGGATTTGATTTGAAGCTCAGCAGAGAAAACTATGGGAATCGAATTTTAATTTATCCATTTGCGCTCATTTGTGAACTCACCTGAACTTTGATTCGCCCGATTTTGCCGTATTGTATTATGAGAGGGAGATCGTTTAACAATAGCAAATCCTCTCGAATTTCAAGGTTTTCGAATAAAAAATCGCCTAACTGGAAAAATTAGACGATTAGACATGATTTTTGTTAGAATTGGTTGATATTGCGCACCGATTTTATATCGAAATCAAGTTCTTTGATATAGTCGCTCAGCATGTCCGTGACACGTCCATTGAGAAACTCTTTGAAGAGACTATCCTTTGCCATGACAATACTTCCCTTGAATTTTAAACGTAAAAATAATTCTGGATTTGAATATTGAGATAACTCTCCCAATACAAATTAGGTTGGAAGAAAACATGAAAGCGGTAAACGCAATCAAAGGCAATGTAAAGAATAAAATAAATCCTTTTAGGGATGAAATAAGCTGGTTTTTTTCCTCTTAGCCTGGACAAAATAGATTCAATACGACTCCGTAGCAGAATTAGTATAACTCGGCATCATGAAGAGTGAAGATTTGTACGATTGGTCAAGTGATATCTATATAAATGAAAAGCGTTTAGTTTTCAGTTTCATGTTTACCAATACCCAAAAGAAGCGGATTCCGCAAAATTTTGCCAGTGTTGACTAGATGATTGTCTTAACTTTAATTAATAAACAGCTATTAATTGTAACTAAATAGATTCAAACTTTAATGATAGAAATGCTCAAAAACTTTTCAATGCGGTTAGGGCTGATTCTTGAGAGGTATAAATCCATTTGATATTACAACAACCCTATTTTTCGGTCGAGAAAGGTTTTCATAGAACAAAAAGAGGCAAGTATCATTTCTTAGAGGTGGAATTCGATTTCTTTATAGAACAGATGAGACTAGTTCACCATCGAAAGAATGAAATGAAACGTAATTTCTGAATGAGGATTGCTCTCATTTCTAGTTGAGCAGAGGTCAAATGATACTGTACAAGACTGAACAAAGAAAACACGGCCTCAAATAATACTCTTTAAGCAAACTTTGGGAAATATTCAAAGATCAGTAAAGTATATACATCTCCTTAAACCTTGGATAAAAAGATAATTTCGTTGGGTAAAATTCTCTAACGTAGTCCAAACCTGTATGGTTAGACTTCGGGTTGCCCATTCCATGAATTAAATGGATAACGATGAATGGCAAATTAATAATTTTAATTCAACAGATATCAAAAAATAGCACATCAAAGATATAACAACCAAACCCAGTACAATACATAGTTATGGATGGTCATGAAGAAAAAGTTGGTTATAACGGCGAGACTGAGGATAAAGTTATCAAAGATGACAGCAAAATCCTCTTCTTGCACAATCAAGGAGGCGAATTCTTTAACTGGGACAAAAAAGAAACTCTAAACTGTTCTTCCCTACCTTTTTCGCGCATCCTTGGAATCAAGAGTAAATTTGAAGGGAGAAAATTTGCTGTTGAAGAGTATTTCCTTCCAAAGAAATTCAAATTTGAAGTTGTGGAAGCCCAAGCGCAAGCTCGTCTGAAATTCCTTAATTTTTTAGATATATTGAACAAACGAACTACATTGCCCTATCAGGCAGTGTTGATCGATGAATTAGTGATTGAGAATAACCAATATACTGCAGTCTCCGTCATCTCAGACGCTCCAGATGATACATTAGAGAGTTTAATACAGTCAGAAACTTTCATCAGTTTTAGTGAGATGGTCAAGCTCCTAGAAGAAATATGCAACTCGCTTTTCGCTTTCAAACAGCATAAGGTCAATCATTTGGAAATTAGTCCGAATTCGATCGTATTTATATCGAATGGAGAAGAGAGTCGGACTTATTCACTTACACATTGGGGTGTTAGACAATTTATTGAAGCGGGATTTATTGACGCGTATGGAGGGTACCGAGCGCCTGATGAAAGGCATGAGCATGTCCAAGAAGAGTTGGATAGGTTAGATGTTTACGCACTTGTATTCAGCGCGTTGGAGGCCTTTGGAATCCCTTTTAATGATTTAAATGGTATAAGGTCATCTCTCAATAAAAAAGATCGTTTCGAGCTCCCAAAGCTTTCATCAGATGATAATTTTGATGAAAACTCTCTGATTAGCTACACGGCGAAGATGCTTCTGAACTGCTTGCTGCCTTACACAAATCAAAGAAATTCCATAGAAGATCTCCTCAGTGGAATCGAAGTACTTAAGGAATATCTTCCAAGATTGAAATTAAGTCCCGAGCAATTATTGAATGCCCTCACAAAAGTAGAAGATGTTCTTCCTTTTTACAACAGCAACGATGGGACGCTGAGAGACGAACCAGAGGCCAATTTAAAGAATGATAATGTACTTCATTCAGACAGGGGGCAATTAGATGTCTCGAAGACTAGCATTAAGGACAATGCAGAAAGAGAGCAGCCTATTGTGCAGAACGAACTCGATCAACAACCAACTCAAGAAAAGCCTCAAAATTTTCAAGATTCAATCGTAGGAAACGTACACGTGGAGGATGAGATTCAAAATTCCGAGGATGTTAAATTAGAGATCGATCCTAATTCGAAACAGGCGACAGAACTCGAAGAAATTAGGTCAGATCTGGTATCATTTGATCAGCCACTAACCAGTCAGGATAGAATTTTAAATGTTCAATCTCCTCGTGGCGCGAAAGATGATACTCAAACAAATCCAAATGACAGTCCTGTTGCTATCCAAGAAACTGACACAAATTTAATTACCGAAAGAAATTCAAGCAAAAAATCTATTTTTTCCAAACAGGGTGATTCTAGCCAAAAATATCTTGACCCGATTGCCGAAGAAGAAGGGGAGGCTAAAAACCCCGATCAGGGTGAGCAGCGAAGCTGCATGTACCAGACAATGTCAATTATCCATTGCATCTTGTTATTCTGGTTCATGATCACTGTACTTATTTCAGCGATCGTGATAAGAGCAGGATCATCCGGAAGCTTCAATACGAAAGCAGCAGCCGTTGCCCGAGGTCTCTTGGGTATCGGCTACCTGTACCAGAAGCTGCCTATTACTGATATTTCCGCTGTTCCTGCTGGATCTGAATGTCCAAGTGGCACAGACAATTACATCGGAACATGGCCAGGAATCCAACGGTTTTGCTACAATCCAGCTCTTGATGAGATCTCATTGGGCATTTGCGATATGACAGAATGTCGATTCAATTGCCAGCAGTATCAGGAAGGGTTTTTCCAATACTTTGATTCTTGGCAAGGAATGAAATTCTGTTTCACAAGAGCAAATTACACTATAGCAGAAACCTGCCCAAACGGTTTTCTGAAATGTGAGAATAGCTTTTGCGTTAGTTCTACTGTTTGCCCAATCACGCTGGTCACAATCACAGATAATTCGACTAGCGCTGTACCACTTCCAGATGGGCGTTACCTCTCATTCATTAGAGACGTCGGGGGTGCCTCAGGAGCGCTTGCAGATTTTAACCTGACGATAAATAAACAGATATGCCTGGCGGACCATGAACAGCCAGCTGTTACTCGCTATCCCGCCTTGAATGTGCAAGATGGTGGGTGCGGGGCATATAGCACTGCAACTAATACTTATCAAATTGATAGCGATGTAGATCAGCTGGAATTGTTTAAGAATCAGAGCTGGTGGGAGACCGTAAGCAAGCTACCTAAAATAGCAGAGTATATGTCAAACGAGATGGAGTTAGTGCAGGTTAACTACTTTGCATTAACTGCTAATTGCACTACCTTCAGTCAGCAAGCGTTTCTTGACGCTCAAAATAAATTCGACAATTTTGTTGGGAGAGTGAATGCTTCAGCTTGGGCCGTAATCTTTTTCATTGCCACATTTGACCTAGCTATACTGATGCTCTTCATCCGCGATATTGCTCACGGTAGCAGAGTGACCTTACTTGCTGATCCAAAGAAAAATGAAGAAGATAGAGCGAAAAAGATTGGTGTTGTGATCACTCATTGGATGTTTATCGTTGTAGTGACGGTGATAGGGAGCTTTATCTCTATCAACTACGCCGGGGGGAATATCGTGGATTTATATGAGAATGAAATAAAGATGGCGGGAGCTTGCTTCATTGATAGCGGACCGCAGGCGGTAGTTGCAAGCCTTTCAGATTTGATTGAAAATCAACTGATAACCATACGTGGAATTTTTGTGTTCATGTTAGTAGCATCGTTGGTCGGCTTCGTACCAATACTAATAATTCAGCTTCTTCGAAAGTGCCTCCAAGGCTGTAGGTTGCTGGCCGTTGATGTAAAAAAAGCCGTGAATGAGCGACCTCAAGGTCAATAAATAGTTCAGTGAAAACTCAATGAGAGGAATTGCATGCCATCGATCGTGAAGCAAATTTCGTCAATGATAAAAAAAATTCTAGTATATCCACAAATGCATACCTTTGAGTTTGGATTTCATAGGAAATCCCTCTATGGGATTTATATTAATTTTATTGGATAATTACATAACACAATGATAGCGCTATCAAATTCCTTTGTATTGATATGCATTGTATCATAATATAATATATATTCTGAGATACGTCCCCTTAGAAAGGTAGGCTCTTCAGGAGCAAATAATATAATAAAATGCTTAAACGAGAATAGTTTTGAGAAACAGTTATCATTTCTCGTATTTTTTTTGTTTAACTCTATTTCTTGTTGAGCTTAAGTAACTAAGGAAATGCAGCTCTGAATTAGACTTTAATTATTGAATAAATTCATCAAGCTCATAGTCAGTATTCACGATTCGTGATTCACTCAAATGGATTCACTTCGAATGAAAGGAAAACCCAGCAATTTGATCATTGATGAGCAAGAGATGGAATATCACACCATCGAAGATCGAGACCGTACTACTAAATTATTCCAGCATTTTTAATCATTTTGTAGTCATTCCTCAAGATATCACCACTGGTGATCTGGTCTTGGGCTCTAAAACTCAATCAAATAATAGACCAGGAGGTAAACATGCTCGGAGTTTCCAAAGGACTCTATTCTTTGGATTTTTGTAGAAATTAAAGGCCTTGATATCGTGAAAGAAGAAGATGCTGAGCATAAAGACTCCGTTCTTTCAGCGTCACCTGTTACAGAGAGCCAGATTAGGAACAGCAGGTACGAACTTTCGAATGGAATGGAATCCCACGGTACTCCTCAAGTTTATACTGCTTTTTGACTTGATTTTAGGAGCTGAGAAAGAATCAATTGAGAAAAATTTTCGTTCGACTCAGTACCGGGCCCACTCAGAACACTCTCTGAACTCGGATTCCAGTCAGCAAAATTCAATGCGGATTTCAGATGCCAGCAGTTTTGATTCTCCAATGAGCTCAAACAGAACCAGCAGCAATACCGAAACGGGCATTATCCGGCCACACTTTGTTAAAATGGGCTCTGCAAGCTCAATCACTTCAGAACCGAGTAAAAACTCAGTCAAATTCAGAGAAGAAATTACAATTTTATCCTCGACGATTTAGGTCTTACGTCTCCGGTGATTCGAACTGCCAGTTCAGCCACAGATAAACTAAGACCCAGCTCTCGATCTGTTTCAGATAGAACACAAGACGGAGATTCATGTATGAGCGCAATACTGATTTGATAATGAGATAACCTTTGGTTTTTTTAGACCGGAGGTCATCTGCTTTTGAGTATTGGAGAGGAGTGCCATCTCCTCATGGACATATGGATCCAAAAAACTCGATATTTTTGAGAAGTAACTTTGAGAAAAGACTTACACTGATAACACCCATTTCTTCATTCAACACAGTCAACAGCTTTGAAATTGACGACTATATGGAAGAAGCTAACTCGTTTTCGACCGACGACGTTCCTGAAGACGACCTTAGTATCTTGAACTGGTCCCAGTTCCAACGAGAGCTGAAAGATAGATACAATATCATCAAAACAGGTTGTTCTGAAGGCATTATCGCATCCTATAATTTGTATGGATTTGACAGAGTACACGTTAAAAGAGGATTTCATTGAACAAATCAAAACCCTTACGACCGAATATTTGAACTACCATCTGAAGATCAGGCATCAGACTGAACTCCTTCGAGTGAAATGTAGAGAGGTAATAAGAGAAGTCACTTGTATGTCACATTCATATGATTTGCTAGCGAGAAGAGATACACAAAATGCTTATGCCAGACCCTTACGAAGTCCTGGGAGAACCGTCATTCAATGTTCGAAAACTCCTCGACAAGGTTTATGAGAATCCAAGAATCGTTGTATGGGCAAATCGGAATGCTGCAGATTCGCCAGCTCAAAAAGCGCTGGAATATAGCTTGTGCAATCAGTTCTATGTGAATCTTATTGATAATGGGAAGTATGAATACGATTTGCTTCGTGTCTTGGCGGAGGCTCTCAAGGTGAGGGGATAATTCTGTTATTATTTTATTGACTTTGATTTCGAAACATTCATATTAGCTGGAAATTTTAGACTCCACCTCCCAAAACAGCATATTTGCAGATGAAGGATTCAGTATCAGGATGCTCGACGTTTTTTTCGACCGTAACGACTGCAGAAAATACGGGAAAGTCCTTTTAAAGAACCCACTCATCAGAATTATGCGAGAGGGATTAAATTTTGTCATTGATCATCAGGAGTATGAAATTGCTATTGCTGATGACAGAAATAATTTGGTGGTGAAATAGAATAGCAAGGCAGTTGACAAATGGAAAGAAATCCACGAAAGTAGACCCCTCAAAGCATTTAAGCAAAAGCTCTCAAGCCGATCCAGGGATTAGACGAGCCAATACTGCGCGAAATCATAGCGGAACTGTGAGCTTGAAAGCATTAGACACTTCAATAGAGACCGATCTGCCTCGCTCTTATTCAAAAACCAGCCTCGATTATGCGAAAATGCTGAATTCGTTCTATCAAGAAACCCAAAAAAATGCTCCTTCTGGCAAAGATGCGAGAAGTACAAAAACAATTCATTACTCAGATTTGCTTAGCGATCAAGAAAAGAAAATCATTGATAACTCAAAAGGTACGAAAACATCTTTTCTCCTCAACCCATCAACAACTTTTCAATTGAATAGACTTTCCTGTGTTTCAAAAAACTGAGCGCAATAATAAAAAGAGATTTACGGCAACTTCTATTCGCAGAGCAAACACTTTCGTCATTGACGAGAAAAAAGAAGCTGAGTCTCACAAGTAAGCTATTTCCATTGAAAGAACAACATTAAGCTTGATGTCTTAGGATTATCAAAGCCCTTGAGGATTTAGCTCAGGGAGGAGAATCTTATAGAGTTTGGAGCAAGAACTTACTAAAGCTGACTTCTTATGTCAATGGGCTTCTCCGCTCTATCTTTGATAACTTGTATCAGATGCCAATGGGCATGAGGATCGTATGCAAGTTGATATCGACTCTTGTGCTAGAAAAGGTAGATAAAAAGACTCAAGTTATATTTCCTAACATTTTTTTTTGGGCAGTATCCCACGATTAAGCAGAAAGATCATCATCAAATCATTGCAAAAGTGCTGTGCACGAATTGGATTGTCCCACAGCTGCTTAACCCTGAAGTCTATGAGATTATTGATGAATCTTCAAAATGTCGTTTCACAATATCAGAGGCGACCAGACTATTCCAGAGAGTTATTTTTCAAGATACATACAATGCTACAGAGAGCCTTGCAGTGCTGAACCCTTACATCGAGTTCTTTAAGTATGGAAAAACACCTCTTTTTGTTAATCTTTGTTTTTCTATTGAAAAGGACCTCCGTTGAGAACTATTTCGAAGTTCTGCTTGACATCAATTGCAATACAATCCAAGAGCTGATCAAGACCGATAATACATTGAAAGAGAACACTAAGAAGATCAGCATTCGCAGTTTGTGTCTCTCGGTTGAGGAAATCAAAACCTTATCAAAGAATATTCTTGCGAACGAGAATAAAATCAAGGAGATTGACAGCCAAGCTCCAAAGCTAGCGAAGCAGTAAAAATTATGAGATCAAATGGCTATAAATTGCTGTTCTCTATAAAGGATATTAGACCATGAGAAAGAATTCCCGATTTCAATGCAAAAAACTCCTCTTGAGCAAGTCTACGTCAACTACTTCGATATCAAATTCCCTAAATCAACCACAACTTCTTATGTTGAAGAGTTCTTAAAGATACAAAATTATAATAAAGATATGCCTGAGGACCAAAAGGTAACTCTCTGACTGCAAATTATTTAACTCAAAACCAACTTCATGCAGCTTGTAGCAAAGTGCAAACATATTTTAAAGCAAATATTGCTTGCTATTGAAGATATAAAAGATCTCAGCATCGTATCAGGACATGATGAACTTACTATTGAGGATATTCTGATGTTCTCTCAAGAGGTTTGTGCTTTGAATTGAGGTTGTGTTTGATTTTATTCTCTATAGAGAATCAATACAAAAGAAACCAAGCTTATCAAACGAAAAAGACACACAAGTGTCCACCTGTCCTCGCGTTTCCTCTTGACATATATCAAGAAATTGGACCCAAGCTATCGCAATCATAATTTCCAGAGATTGTTTACTGAAATGGTTCAAGAGTTGACAGAGCAGGTTGAAAAAATTTATACGAAAGCCCAAAACAACAAGGTTCAGCTCCTTCGCGGCATCGATTCGTTGAAGCGAAGAAACGAACAGCTGAGGGAAGTCGAGCTAAAGAAAATAAGGAACGTGCACAGATCACTAATTCGCGATTTTCTTAATAGTGTAAAGCTACACATCTGTCTTCGAGCTCCGGCTCATCCAAGCGCTGAGGATAAAGTTCAAATTTGTCATGACAAAGACTGCTATTTTGGGAAATTGGCCTTTATTAATGAGCTAACAAGTATCAATTTTTCTTCGATTTGAGGTCTCAATAGCTGTCTGATTAGATTCTACAGTGGTAAATCTCACCAGTCCAAAATCAGATCTGAAGAAAAAGCCTATTTCTTCTCCAACTGTAATATTGTTTGTGCAAGCAATGGCTCTAAATTTTGTCTTTTTCATTACAAAGCTTACTCGAGATCCTTCCTCAGATTTCCATGAGCATTGTACTAATTTGGACTCGTAAAATGCACTTGAAAATAACAGCTTAATTACATATTTCAAATACTTGATTAGATTCATTGAGCATTTCTCATCGATTCCAGCTGTGCGAGAAGCTGTGACGGGTTTCGGTCCGGAAGGCAGTGAACATAATGGGTATTTTAAGTTTTTTCTGCGCATATCATGGAATTTGATTTTGCTTGGTAGCGTGAGTGATACCTATAGCAAATTCCTCCAGTTGCTATTCGATATCGCAAGCCATCAGTTACAAAAGTTTAAAGATGAGGATAAAAAGCTTGCATTGGAAGAGATCGAAAATTATGTGGGGAAAAAACTGTGTCTTAAGTATGTTTTCTTAGACATTTCACACCTAATACTAGAAACAAACTTAGGATTTTCCCTTCACATGATCGAGCAGACGAAGCTTTTTGGATGCGATGCAAAACTCTCGAATGGTTGAGTTTCAACCATCTTGACATTCCTGAAACCAATCGGTGCCCTGAAATATGGAATTATGTTGCACAGAGTAATTTTTTCGATTTTGCTTTTATGTAAACAATTCATTTACTTGCAGAGTTTTCTGAGATCGACTATAAGCTAACGCCGATTTCCAAAATCAACACCATCTTGGAAGCTTTCAACACCATATCATATGTGATTAATCTTGCTACTCTGAAGACTGATTTCGGCGCTGATGACCTCACGCCTATCGTGCTCTATACAATGGTGCGTTGGTGTCCAAAGAAAATCTACTCCAACTTAAAGTGATTCTATCATACCCCTTGACTCCTGACCGATAACTCCTAACTACTTTTAGCTTTACGAGCAGATTCCGGCATGACTACAAAAGGATGCTGCAAGAACAAGGCGGTTACTACATAGAAAATCTCCGTGGAGCGGTCACTTTCTTGGAGAATTTAACTCATACCTTGGCGAACCTCGATTACTTTGAATTCGAGAAGTAATAGGAGATGATTTCTCTTGTTAATAACATGTTATTTACTAGGCTGATGCACGAAAAAGAAATGAAATATGAAATATATTTCCTAAGAAATCGGCCTCGGTCCGAAAGAGAAGTGCTAACTTTTTCTGCTGTTAGAAGTCGAAAGAAAGCCAAAACGGAGCAAGTAGTAGAATCGATGACACCTACTACGAACTCTACTTCCACCTCAACAGTCAATTAGTGAAATTTCATTAAAATAGTTATCGTAAATTTTATTCAAATCCTATTAGGTATTATTCATAATGGTTGTATTCGCTTAGCCATATCGCGACGAGTTGCTATCGTTAGCGCCAGAACCTGAGAATTTCATTATAATTCATTCTCACATACTTCTTGTTATATTCTTAAGCCTTAGTTCAATTAGGTTGCACAACTACCTATCTTAAAAAGCCTGCCCGATATAGATTTGGACAAAAAATGTGGAATGTTGAACTCTTCTCACAAAAGAGGATGATGCCTTCAACCAGCTAGGACCAGATCCCTCCCTATTAGAAAAAATAACAAAAAACAACTGTTTTGTGGTAGCTTCGTTCTTTTAACTCCTACTGAAAATTTTTTAATAGTTATCTCAGACTGTTTTTATCTTGAGTGCTGATGTTTTGGAAAATAAACAATTTAAATCAATTTCATTCGCTGAGATTATTTAATCGGATTCCTTTCGAGATACTAAATCAAGTAGCGTTTCTTTTTGTTTTAACTTGAGTTTGGTGTTTATTTTAGCTGAGAAGTCTATTGTAATCCGACCCGTAGTGTGATCTAGCCTTGAGTTGCATCGATTCTTCTAGTTTATACCAAAAATTAGTGAAAGCAGTAAACTTCCAATGCTGCTTACCAAATCAGAATCGACTGTTCGGTTTTGAAATATATTTCTTCATTTCATGACATCTTGTTTTCGACCAGCTAATGTTCACTTAAATTCTTCGAATTTTACATTTCGGGGCAAAATCTTCTATCAGAGAAGCTTCGAATGAAACTTAATCTCAAATCACAAATTTAAAAATTTCTGATCACAAATTTTGGAAATTTTGTTACGTAAACAATGATAATAGCCAGTCTTCGATTTTAACTAACAATTGATTCACTCAAAAGCAAATTCGCAAAACTCCAACAGAAATTCCAGAAGAAAAATAGCAGCCCTTAAACCCTCACCCTGAATGTTTAGCTATAATAGAAAAATAGCAATATTAGCTAATACCTCCATGGCATTCTCTTCTATATCCTACCACTCGGACTCAGCTACTCCAATCGAAGATCTCAAGCTTGTAGAAGGCTTTGGGTTGTTCGAGCCTTACCCTGCTAAGACAGATCCAATTACCTGCATTTCATACGGTATGCAAATGTGCCTCGAAGTTAATTACCCCTCCGAAACCAATACCGAACCAGAACGCGAGGAACTTAAAGAAGATGAGAGCTCAAAGAGCTCTCATAGCAAGGATTGCCTTAAATTCTGCCGAAGGATTTCAGCGCGAGCACTGGAAGACCTCGCATGCAAATCAAAACTCGTAAGCGAGGTCATACATTACAACACGGAGCTCCTCAAAGAATTCTTGAGAATCCTTAGATTTGAGGAGCTTGATAACTCCCTCGTGCTAGACGCCATTCAATTTTATTGCCTTCGGGAGCTCTGGTCTGCGTTCAAAGACGAAATGTCCTATAGCAAGAACAAAAAAGTATGCATCGTGAAGATCACGCAATGGAACGTTATTTTCGATAGAAAGGTATCCACTGCTCGTATCAAAGACCTCTGCATAAAAAGAGCTGATTCATGTGAAGATTCGCAATTACGTGCGATTCTTAAGGATGAGACGTTCAGAGAAATTTTCGCAAGGATGCTCTTCTGCACGAACAGTACCTTAACGTTAGTTTCAATTCTCCAAGATACTTCTCCAAAGGGAGAGACTTTGAGGAGGATGGAAACGATCGGAAATTTCTTAGTTCTGGCATTATACCCACAATACTTTCCATTTTATAACCATAGAAGTGGGAAATTTGCCCTCGAGTGCTGTGGGAAATGCAAAGTTTGCCACTGCAAGGCAATACCCTCCGACTTTCTGAGGCTCCTTAAGCAAGCAAGACAAGAAACGGATTTCTTCATCTCTCAAATCAAGAAGCTCTGTAGTTTTTCTAAAGCTACAAATTTTGCTTCTGTTTTGATGGAGTTTACTTACAACTACTTCTAGTCACAGGGAGATAGTTTAATTTCTATTTCTCTGTGTCCTTATATGTGAATTTCTTAGTGAGAGCGATAATTTGTTGTTATTCCCTTTTTTTTTTAGTTTGAAGAAATAAGATGGTTGCTGGATTTATTTAAAAGAACTTTTAGTACTCTTAATGTCTGGATTCCATTATGATTTCCAACAGTAGTTTAGATTTTCATTATTAGGAAGCGAAAGCAATCCAAGGTTAAAAAGATACAGAAAATAAAACTGAAGTATCTTATTATAGCTTTAAAGAGAAAAACTAAGAATTGAAGAGACTACTTTCATGTTAGCAAGAATGTAACACCTCAGGCCTCTTGCTTCAGAGGTGCTAATAGTCTCTAATTTGTTTGCGGGAGGCTCTAAATTAGAAAATTTTCAAGCATAGTTCAATTGTGCCTAGGCGGGGTTTTCGTGACTTGCCTCATTGCCTTAGGGATTTATAAGCAATTGGAGCAGAAATTGTAAGACACGAGTAAGATATTTTTAATTAAAGTGCAGCGTGACGAAACAACATTGTGAGTTGACGGAAAATTTATTTGGATTATGGATACTGACAGAGATTACGACAAATCACGACAAAGTGACTTCAGTATTTTAATTTTTCAAATTTTTAAGGCTAAATGTTCAACGGAAGCTTTATTTGAGACTCTTCTTCGATTGCGATAGAATGCATTTCTATGAACGATCAGGGCTTATTGTATTGATTATTTGAGTCTGCTTTCGTTTTTTCCATCTCTAAAGCCCAGCTTTGCCCTCATTTTAATCATAATTTGATCTCTGAAGGCAAAAATGAGACGCTTGACTTGCCTTATTTTCCCACAAGCAAGCTCAAGACAGTCTGCTTGTTCTTCTGCAACTAATGAGACACATAGTTGAGCAAGCATTGATTGCTATGCACATTAGAATCGACTTTTTTCTGTATATATCTTCAAATATGGAACATCCTCGAAGCAGAGGAGTAATCACCTAGAAGAAAAAATTTTTCATTCAATTTTAAACTATCCTGGTGTTTTTCAGACCGATATCATAGCATTGAACTGAATTGCTCTTGCATCATTTCGAGCTCCCGAGAAGCATGCTCCAACTGCCTTCTGTCTTACTATAGGCTAAGAAAAGTGTAGTCATCATGTTTCCCATCCATCTTTCTTCAGTTTTTTTTTTTTCGAAATAACCCAGAGAAGTTTTTTAAATTAGGGGTGGAATTTTTATTCGAAGCTTTTCTAATATTTCCACTCTGTATCTCACTTCTCCTCAGCATTTCGCATACCAAATCCATCAAACACCTAAACTAACTTATCAGACTCGCTCAAAAAAATTTTTTTGTAACTTTATTAGAAGTATCGAAGATATCAATAAAATGTTCACAATTATAAGATAAAGAAAGTCATCTAATAGGTAGCCTATCTACAATCCATCACTAAAATACTTTGAAAGTATAGAAGTCTTGTCCACGCTGCTACAACTGGTTGTTGAGATTATTTGGAAAGGGGTTAGCAGCATCTTTCATTTGTGCCAGCAAGTTCGCATTACGCGCAGTATCCGCTCCTCCCATATAAACTTCAAGCATTCGTTGATAGATCTGTAGATGTTGCTTCAAAATTAGGTTTTCATCTAAAACGCTGCTAATCTTCTTCATCAAAAAAACTTGGTCGTTTCCAACACCAACGTTGGTCATAATTGTATTGTAAAATGGATTGAAAGTAGTGTTTATATTGTTCAACGCCTCCAAATTCTCTGGCAAACCTAGTCGACCCTCAACAAGCGCTTCTGGAAAAATAATTCGGTTTTCAATGATTTCTGGTGGTCTTTGAATGACTTCAGTGCTTTCAGGAAAATTCTCTTGTTGGAGAGGCAAGATGGCCTCTTTTTGTTGATCTGATCGCTGCCTCTTTGACATTTGTGGCTCCAAGCTTGAGGAGTCCTTGGTAGAGGCCTGTAGCTCTTGTTTGCTCGATTTTTTTTTTTGGAGACTGTTGCTGCTCGTTGTTATATTGAAGGGTAATTGGTCCGCTTGGAAGGTTTTTGTGGACTCTCAGGCGTCTCTTATGTTGTCTCAGCTGTGTGAGTGTGAGGAAGGACTGGCCGCACTCTGTAAGGAATTTTATTATTATCGGGAAAGAACTGAATTAAAATACTTGGGAAGTCGCATACGAACATTTTATCATTCTTGTGTTTGAGGACATGGTACCTCAGACCAGCCTTTGTTGAAAAACTTTGTTTGCAGGACCCGACCGGACATTCATAAGGTTTCTCTCCAGTATGTTTTCTGACGTGGGTCGATAAGATGTCTGCCCTCTTAAAGCCCTTATTGCACCCTTCATAGGGACATTGGAAGGGTCTTTGGTTTTCATGGATAGCTATGTGTCTTTTGTACTCAGAATTGAACCGAAAAGTCTTTTCACAGTCCTCGTACGGGCACTTTAGCATTTTAACAGCTGCTGTTCCTTCAGACTCTATCGCAAATATTTGATGTGAGTTTCAAGAAGTAGGATCTACCTTCGATAACCGTGAAAGAAAACTCTTGTAAGCTGGATTTCTCCTTATTTAAATGCATTATGACTGGTATTTTTTAATCTCCTTCTAATTTTTCGATTATAAATTCCGAACGCACTCAATGATTAAAGCCTTATTTAGTAAATTTATAACTAACATCCCTGGATTATTTCCTCCAGTAGGAAGGTTCATTAGTGACTCGTTGACCTGGAGGCACAATCCGATGTTTTGAAACTTTTGGGCGATTTTTTTGAGAACTCCGAAAGCTACAAATCATGATTTAAATTCAAACCGATTTCAATTAACACGGGTCTTCAAAACAGCCATGAATCCCCTGAGAGGCCCAGAAGTCTGAATGACTAGGTCATTTGATAGGATTTTGAGGCGTTTACAGAGCTTTTGTTGTTAAGAGAACAAAAAAATTTAAGGAGCTATTTTTTACCCTGAGATTTAAATCCAAGCCTAATATTAGCTACTCTCGATTCTGACTGCACTAAAAAAAGTTAGAATTTAGAAATTGTGTTTTATAGAAATTTTATTTAATCAGCTCGACTCGAGATCTAAATGGAAGGCAGATTACGGCAACAATAAGTCATATCCATAAGTTTAGGCATGATGCAAAAGAAAAAAATTGGCTAATCACTCCGAATAATGGAGATAAACCATGCGAGCATACAAAAACTTTTTGAAAACGTCGTTGTAGGCCCAAAATTCGCATGGTGAGGTTCTGAGTTTTTCAAAAGATGAGATAAATAAAAAGTTGAACTCGCTAAAAAAACAAAAACTGTTGATTCAAGTGCTATATCAGGGCTTTGAATCTCTAATAGGTCAAGGAGATCAGACCGTAAAAGTTTGAATGCGTTGATATCGAATTTTACGGCAACTATGGACGTTAAACAAGGCAAAACTTATTTAACAACTAAAATTCCTATGAAAAACATCAGAGGAGTAGTTTTTGCTGTCGGGCTTGTGATTTCTATCGGATTCCATTTCGTTTCACACCAGATTTAATTCATCATTGGAGAGACCTTGGGTTTTGAATTTGCATTATTGATATTAAAACATACTTTCACTCGACTCGGCTCGATAACCTTTCATAAGCAGATCTTAAGTCTCATGAGGATAGTTAGTAAGCATAGAGGCGTTGAGGTGCCAACACAAAGCCGATTTTTCATTAATGAGGATTTTTATGAAGGATCTATCTTTAGTACTCCCATTTAGAACAAAGAAAATTTCGACTCTAAATCCGACCACCGCTCAAACTATCAATTATTTTGTTGGCGGCAATGAATACTCTGACGTGTGGCCTGCTTGGGCCATAAATAGGCTGAGGGTAAGAATAAAGAAGAAATATCTTGTTCGCAAAGATCAATGTCATCAAATCCTATGGGCAAGTATCGCGGAGAGCTCGGGTTGATTGAGTCCTCACGCTGGCTGGCTAATAGCTAGCAGCCCCGCTACATTGTTGGAGAGTCGCCACAGTTAGTATTTTATGGCGAGCGTCGAGTTCTTCGAAGTTAATGAAATGTTCCCATTAGGAGCTTGGAAGAAATTTTCAATGGAAACGTTTGTCTTTTCAAATCCAGTGATTGGCTGTGAGAGTGAGAGGAAAGACTCTAAATTAATTGGTGGGTCTTTTCTCTGTTACTGCTTCGTTTTTTAAAAAATAAAGACCCTTGCTTGTCGTATCAATTCTCAGTTTCTTAGTCCATCGCTCTCTTCTCCGAACTAATAGACAATCGCTCCTAATCCCAGCAGTCTCATTTCAATGAACGCGATAATCCTGATACGAAAGATTTTTTAGATTTATCTAGACGACAAAAGTTTAATGCGCTCAATCCGGGCAAATATTAGGGTTGTACTGCAAAACTATTAGATGATTGCTGAAGTTAATAAATTTTGCATTGCAATAATTGAATCGCCATTTATCATCCTATTTATTGAAATTTCTAAATGTGCATATGCAGTGTCGCGTGCCAAGAATCTCTCTCAGACCGCAGTCTTGCCAGCCTTCTGCAGTTTTAATTTTTTCGCAATATTTAGCCCCGGAAACTTAAATTCGTAACTTTTTAAAATTTTTTTCCTCTCTTTTGTTTGAACAAAAAATAAAGATGATACTGTAAATCGGATAGACATAGTTTGTCTTAATAAAAAAGTTTTTTCCTTCCTCTTCTATAATATATCTTTTCAGGTTGCCTGTGTACGGAATTCCTAGTTTTTACACCCATGAACTCTCCTTTACTAAGTGCAATCTTATTCTTTTTATAATTGAAATTTCAAGTTTTCTATGAGGCATTATTAATCATCAAAACAATGTAAGCTCTTTATTGAGCCATTCCTGACTCAAACAAGATTTAAGTCCCAAGAACTTAATTCGAATCTCATTTGAATGATACTCCCTTTCTCCTCCCTCTTTTCAATTTATTTTAAGTATTGTATGCATTTTAGCTTCAATTATTTCATCTAAAAATCGGTACATACTGATGAGGTGCGTATCATAAAATACAGGTGAACGTTGCGTCTATGCTTGTGAGTCAAAGCTAAAACGAATGTGTACGTAACAAATTTTTTTCGCAGTCTGAACCATTAACTAGTATGAATATCTGAATATTTGAATATTTATGAAACAATTTCTTGCTATGTCCAAAATCCAGATTCTGTCAACATACACTTTTTCCATCCAAATTTTTCTTTCATTTTTTCGGAGAAGCTCTTTCTTATAATATCTTCATTTTGAATAAATTATCATTCCATTACGTTGATTCTGAATATTTGAGCTTCAAAAGGAAAACGTTGTCTTCATGATGAATTAAATAAATTCAATTTGATTCATATTCTAGACCGAAGGGTATTGTAACGTTTTCCCTAAAAATTTTTCGTTATCTCAATTTATATTCTTATGTATTTCTCAACAAAAGCTCGCACATCGGAGCTTGGTGCCTGAAATGCTGTACAACCTTTGAGAACAAACATATCTCATAATTTCTAATTGGTGTTTCTTTAAGCAATACATAGGTAATAAGATCGAAATTCCAATCGACAAGAATCAATAAAATTTCATCTCTAAAAAAAGAAAGAAAAATCAGGTATTGATAGTGGATTTTAATTTCCAGTAATCCAAATAGGTAGACTGGCGATTCGCTATATTTTTCTTTCTGTTTACTGCACAAATATTTGTGTCTGGCAATTTCGGATATATTATTGATAGCACTTGATTAAGTTCTGCACAGCCTCTATTTCATGTAAGTTTATATCCAACCTGTAGGATTTATTGCAATACTTTTATGAAATTACAGAGAAATATGAACCGAATCAAATTTTTTTCAAATAAATATTTTTTAAGGGGAAACTTAAAGAACAAATTTTGGTTTTAGCTTTAATTTATTCCTAAAAAAAGTCATGGTTGAGGTGCTAGACGAATAATAACATAAAATAATTAAATGAAAATTTCAACAAAAAAGCTACATACTCCTGCTGATTTAGCTGAGAGATATTATCGATATTAGTTTAAGTAACTAATTACATCCCATTATATTCTATCTACCTACCTACATATTTACATCTTCTGCACAGGCTCGCTACTACCCTCTGCCTCTGTGCGTTTTTCGCTGGTAGTAGCAGCAAGCATTGTTTGTTTATTCTGGGCATTACTCGATTTCGGAATTTCAATCTCCGGGTGTTTAAGCCGAATATGCTGATTAAGAGACCCTTCTGACCCATAAGACTTCAGACATGTCGACTTTGGACACCGGAACTCACGCGTGATCTCTTTCGCAGCTCTCCTATGTCTTTTTTTCTTCTCACTTCCTTCCGATAAAGCCGTCGGTGGTTTCACATCAATAGATTGCAATTTTTCTTCAGCCGCTTTTAACTCTTTCGCTAGCCGTTCCTTCTCAGCAAGCAGGGTTTTCACTTGTTGTTGAAGCATCTCATTTTGCATCGTGAGCTGCGAGATCAGCAACTGCTCAGGATGCTGCATTGCAACCATTTGCTGGAGGTTCATTCTCGCGTTTAAAGCGTTCATTGCAAGTATCATAGAATTAAGATCTTGCGTGGGTTCCACAGCCGGTTCCTTTTGAGAGGGCTGAGCCAGCTGGTTTTGAATTGCTGAAGCGGCTTTGAGATTGTTCAGAAAAAGCCTCGGCTTTCATTCTTTGGTAGTCCATGAGGAGATTCTGAGGAAGATAACTCATTTATGTTTGGTTCTAAAGGAACGAAATTATTTCTTTTAAATTAAACGATTATAATTCAATTCTGATATGCGTATTTAAAAATGCAGTTTGAGAATACACACTTTATCTACAGTTTGCTTTTAAACCCACTTTAATTGTCGATTAAACGTTGAAAGACTCGCAGAATAAGTAAATTGAGCTTATCGACTTTAATTTTGTAGATCAAAACGCACTTTTTAAAAATTTTCCAGCGCTGAAAGTTGACGATTAATTAAGGAAGTGTTCAAACAATTAAATTTTCTAAACTACGATATATTTTTAAATTTTGAGAGTTGGCATCATCTACGATATGTCAGAAATAAAAGATTAAAGCTGGGTCTAAGTGCATTTTCAGGTAGGTCATGGCTGAAAAATGAAGTTGTACCATTACGGGATTTTCCAATGGAATTAAACTCAAAATTCATCACGTTTTTCGTAAAATGAAATAAACGGCGATAGAAGCTTCCTTCTATTAATTTTTAGAAATTTTTAAATCTTCTAAATGGAAAGCGTAAGAAAAAACATAAGGAATCAATTAAGTGGTTCCGTTCATCCAACTGTCCCTATCCGAAAATCAAATTTCAAAGAAGTTGGGCACATGTCGAGACGGTTATTCCAAAACCCTCTGGGAAATATGTTCCTAATAAGATTTTCGCAGAATAGATCTTTCTGTCTTGTTAGTAATTAAGACGGAAGATAGAATGCAAGAGACGCTTCTTTGAAGTCAACTGGAATGGATTTATTTCCAAGAATCAGTGCTGAAGGAAGCGGAACTGATAGGAATTTTGAATTAAATTGCTTGTTATGAGCTCTTAAGAACATAAAATTTCTAATCTTATCAGTAATCGAAGGATCTGAATTAAATGAGAAGAATTCCTGGTACAGCATAAGCTCAATTAACAGAAAATATATACTTAATACGATTAACAATTCACAACGGAAGACTGATACACCAAGAAATAAGACATAGAATAATGCATTCTTTGCATTGGATTATAATTCCAAACGAAGAGGTTTAATCTAATGAAAGAACCAAGTGTTGTTGGACTTTGGGATACACGAGTCAGGACTTCTTACCTTGTGTGAACTTTTCTATATTCAAAGGTTTACTTGGTAGGTTTCTCGAACAAACAGCAGATTAAATTTGGAATAACTTTACGAATAGTCTTCCATGAAAATTAATGAGTGCTGGGAGGAACGGAACTCAAATTGATATGAAGATGACATCAATGATGAAGCTTAAAATACGATATAGTACGTTTTATAGCAAATGACTCGCAGCGACTGAAATAGTTATTCAAAGTGAAGATTAATAAAATATTAGCAATTTTCTAACTACGGTATTATAGACCGAAAAATGAGTTAATTTTGATCTCTTGCTTTGAACTACGATTATCCTAAGACGCCAATAATTACATATGGTTTCCGTACTTTCTAAAGTATTGATTGAAATCATAATATCCCTCTGTTTTCAGCATAGTTCCTCACAATCCAAAGGAAATCCTCACAGTCTCACAAACCTAAATCAAATTAAGATATAATCGATGATTTTGATAAGAAAATTAATTTTCGCTCTTATTGTCCATTCTACTCAATAGATATGAGTAAAAGAGCTATCTCATTCTGCCCCTAGTCACAATTCGCTGCGAGTAGATTCACATTTCACCAATTATATTCTTATTTTAAAAATTTTTCACTTTCATTACTTTCGCATCTATTCATAGCAAATAAAAAAAAAAATTTAAAATTTCATTACCGCAAAATAAGCCCCAAAAGAGGTCTATATCCTTCAAAAAAATAAATAGCTAAATAAGAAAAATGGGATCTTTCCGGGTCTCCTGGAGCGCGTCTATTGTTAGGAGGCAAAAATATCTTCTCCTTCTTTAAAGTTTCTTAAAAATATTACCCTGATCATTCTCTTCACCCAAATTTTCGATTGAGCTTCCATTGACACTAAGCTTCCCTCAAACTAGCCAAAGTAGCTCAGCTTAAATCATTGATTCTCTCAATTTTATTTTTTTTTTTAGATTGCAAAAATGACTGCTAATTATTCTTTACTCAGTGAATTAGCCTTGAGGCTGTGTTCATTAAGTGTATAAGATTCTTACCTAGGCTAACTTTTCTGAATTAATTCTGGATTCTTAATCTGATCCATGATTAAACAGCAATATCTAAAAGAGAACGACGTGGTCAACGACCAGTTCGTCATCTTGGAAAAGTTTGACAGCAAGAAACACAGCAGCAAAATCTATAAAGGTATCCATGACGAAATCACCTTATGATCATATATCGATCTTAATTATATAGGATGGGACCGAGTCCGCTGCTGTTTTGTTGTTATTAAATCAGTAATTTCCCTTTACACAGCCATCAGGTGCTTACAGACTCTTAGACAAGCCATGTGCATCAAGAAAAAAATAAGCAAGTTACGAAAATTCTCCATAAATTACGAGGAGGTAGAAATCTTCACAGAACCAAGACTAAACCAATGGATTTAGGCACTGGAATACCAAATATCATTTGGAGAGGGTCAACCGATAAGCAGACGGTGACAGTAACAGAGTGTTTGGGCCCAAATTTGAAGAAGCTTTTTCTATTGTTGGACCGCAAATTTTCCATTCCAACAATTTCAATGATCGCGATCAAAATAGTACTCATTTGTGAGACAATTCACTAATTTGAGCCTTAAGCTGGATACAGTGGAATATATTCACAAACAAGGATACATCTGTTGCAATATCATGCCGAAAGAGATACTGATCAGTCTGAACAAGCAGAACCAAAATTTGTTTATTACAGATTTCAAACAAGCGAGGCGGATACGAACTGGTGGAAAGAGCATTGATACTTTGACTCGAACCGCGAATAAGGCTATTTTAAACAAATTTTCAAGTTTGAATATGCATTTGGGAATGCGTAATACAGATATTTTGAGAGGCAAAGACAATTTTAATTCTTATTTACAGCTCCGACGGCGAAAGATGACCTCGAATCATTGGCTTATATTCTGGTGTATTTTTTCAAAGGTAATGAAACTCCAGCCTTTCATCAGTCTCAAAATCTGAAATAAAGGGGATATATTTGTCAAAGACTCTGCGAAAAAAGAAGAAAAAGTCAAATATCGAGAACAGCAAAAGCTAGCGTTAATTCCAGAAGCTTTTTGCGAGGGGCTTCCAAGTAATCTTCCATTAATACCCGTGGGCTGACATTGTCAAATAGGCGAAATGGTCGTTTTTATGAGTTATGTTAAAAACATTCAAACAAATACCAGAGTCGATAAAATCGACTATGAGTATCTCAGGAAGTTATTCAGAAAACTGCTCAATAAGCATATGACTCCAAATACAAAATTCGAATACGATTGGGTATCTCTTTGAACTTCATTGCGAGTTCCTAAAATTTCGTTCAAGATTCCTTTAGCCGTCTTTGAGCTTCTGCAACAAAAAGAAAACACGAATAAGATCGCAGATATGATCAAAGAGACTACTCCTTCGAAAGAAATAGATGAAGAAGACAGACCCGAAGGCGCCGTGAGACCGTTTGTGTTGAATCCTCTCGAAAATGTGCTTTCTGACGACGAGCTAGACACAGCAGACATATCTGGGAAAATACCAATACTCACATATATTAAATCCGACCCATTCAAAATTTCCTTGGAGTCGACCTCTCCAACTCAAAAAATTTCACAACGTTTCAGGAAGCAGTTCTCGGAGACTGAGGTTTATTCCACAGATAAACTACCTGATGACTCAGTCTGCGAGCAAATTCAAAGGCTCATGGAGGATCATCCTTTGTAATTTTTTCTTCTTTCACGGATATCCTAATTCAATTTAGAATCAAAACTTTAGAAGGTGTTCGCAAGAAAGCGGAGACATATTTAAAAATTCAATATACTTTTGGTACTAAAGAGCGTGAGAGGGAGAAGGCGCAGGTGGTCTCATCATAAAGCCAAACAAAAAACATGAATTTCTATTTTATCCCCTTGATTCTAAGGTTAATTATTGTTCTGGTTAATTCAGATTGTTTTAACTTCTTTTCGCAAGTTAATGGTTAAGTAAGCTGTGTTTTTTAAACAGCTGTTTAGGAATTAGTTGTGCATATTTTTTAATGTTTTATTATCTAATAAAGTTTTGTATCAAAGTTTTATTGCTGGACAATTTTAATTTTTTTTCTAATCGACCGTAACTTCAATGAGCCTGAGCAATAAGGAAATAAATTTTTGCGATTACTTTTTAACATGAGGAAAAAAGCTATGACCGTCTATGACAGAAAATCTGTCGAAAAGCCTAAATTAACTTTCGGTAATCTTCCCTAAGCAGCAGCCCGAGCTCTATAACTTTTTAGAAAAAGAGCCGAGTCAAGAACCAGTGAAGAATTTGTCTACGGTAGACAAAATTCGCAGCTTTAAGCAAGACATCGAGGTACCCCAACGAGACAGCGGATCTTTCGAAGAAATTTACACCGGGCTCAACGTCGACTACCCTCCCAATCGACTCAGTAAAGATGTAGCGGTAAAATTAATGAAGCATGCTTCGTCGCCTTCTCCAGACACCAACTCAAAAACTTTAACGCCTGAGCCTTCAATACTGAGTGGCAAAACGTCAATGGCCATTCCTTCTTATTTAACAAAGCAGCCTCACTTAGTTAAGAAGCCTCCAACTGAATTCGCTGATGCATTATTGTATCTAAAACACATTGAGAGTTCGTTGGGCCAAGATACACAGGAGCAAGGGTCTGATATGAAGAATCGATATGAAGAGTTTATGAAAAAGGTCAACAAAAATCGGCAGCAATTTCTCGAACAGCTTGGCATGCAACAAAATTCCAATCCGATCTCGAAGCAGTGTACTTTTCAAGATTCGAATGAGAATAAGAGCAACACTGGCGAGATGAGTCCAAGCAACGCAGACAATGGACAGCGGTCATCAAGTCTCGCACAAACTCGCATGGGGTTTCAATTTGAAAAAGCTGCGACTGGGCAAACGCCTCCCAGAAAAGCGGTTTTATGGTCAAATCAGTCACCTCCATCGCAGAAATCGAACAGTTTTACTACAAACCAAGTCGGAGATGAAAACTCTGAAGAGGAAGAGCCAGAACAAGCGACCCCTTTGAAATCGATAACTGCAATAACGCTTGAGTTCGAAGTCGCAAGAGCCAGGAAGACTGCGGCTTTGCTTGAAGAGAAATTGCAATTGAAAGATCAGCAAATCACTGAACTGAGAGAAAAACTCCAAAAAACCACTCAGCAATTGCGAAATGAAGAAAAATGCGGTGCAGAGCTTCAAGCGACAAGAAAGAGGAATTCGGAGCTTGAAGAAGAAGCAGAGCAGTTAAGAGAAAAAGTGCATGATTTAGAAGAGTCGATAAAGGAGCATGAAAAAACACATCATCAGTTGAATGATAAAATAGATAAGGCGAAAGAGTTCGCAATGACCGTTGGATCGCTTGCTTCCGAGCAAGAAGAGAAATATAAAACCAAGTTTAAAGAGTTGGCGGATGCTCTAGCATATCAGAAGCAGGTTAATGATGAATTGTCAAAGAAAGCGGGTGTATTTAACCGCGATCTCAAGTTAGCCGCTGATAAGATTGAGAGAATGGAGGCGTTAATTGATGACTTCAATGCAAGGGAAAAGAAATACTTGACGGAAAGTAAATTCTTTCAAGAGGAAAACGAGAAAAAAGATGCTGAGATTCAAAAACTCAAGGCGACACTTAATGAAGGGGAGTTATATAAATTAAGAATGCTGGTTTCAGCCAAAATAACTGAGAACGAAAAAATGAAAGACATTATCCAAACGATGAAAAAGGATCTTAAAGAGTTGAAAAGCGCCAAAGAGGATAACCTGCCCAGCAGTCCTGAATTCGGAAAGGGAAGAAAGAACGATCTGGCATTCAGAAAAGAGAACGAGGTACTGAGGGCAGAGAACGAAAGGCTGAGACTCGAAAACGAGTTGTTAAGAGCTGAGAATCAGCAGTTGAAAGATCAAACAGCGCAATTAGATGCTCTGTTGAAGGAGATTAACCAAAAGATAAACTCCAGTTCGGATGAGTCAACCAATGAACTTAAAATCACTTTGGGAATGCTGGGGTCTTTGAGAATCCAGACGCAAGAGCTGAGAGAAGAAAATAAACATTTGAAGCAAAATATCGCTGAGAAAGAGAAAGCGCTGGAAACACTGAAGAATTCTGTGATGGATGACACGATGTCCTTGAACGATGTGAACAATGATCAGGATTTGGGGATGGGAAAGCAAAAAATAATGCTACAAGGTCTAAGAGGTGAGAATGAACAGCCAAAGCAAGATCGCCGCGAAGGTGGTCAAGAGACGCCAGATACTGAAGGGGGAAAAAGCAATCAGATTAACCTGTTCAATTTGCTTGACAACGTCCCGAAAATGTGAGAAGAGTCTTTACGCGAGAATGATAGGTCACAGTTTTTCCAATTGTTTTGTTGTTTTTTTGTTTCTCATAGGTTAACGAAATTTTATTAGTTAGAACTGCCCTTGTATTAAGTACATTTTGCCTTAGCGCCTGTAGGGATTGCCAAGAAATGCAATTAGTGAAGGTTTATTTTTGGATAAAGTTTAGAGTGACAGGCAATGTAATGAAAGTTCAAATAAAACAGATTTTGCTCGATTTAGTTATGCCGTTTAGGAGTCAAAGTAGCAACCTTATTGTTCAGTCCTCGGTAATATTTGCTTCCTACTGCAAAAATTTGCTTCTGAGCGACGTTAAAACAAGCATGCGATACTCGCATGAGTTATTGTCCGTTAAAGTTTAATATATAAGAGCTGCTACGTTGGTACTTTGTTTAGCTATGAACATCTGACGTGGTATGTGCCCGCATGAAAAAACTATCGAAGAGGAACCTAATGACAATAGATAGTATGGCTGTAACGCTTGCCAAATAACTAAAGCACATAGAATCAATGAGTTCCTATGCTGTCACGCACTTTGCAATGCAATAACTTGCGAAAACACGTAAAGGAAATTAAATATACCTTATAGTTAGTTTTAATCTGATCTTAAAACAAGCACCGAAGGCAGCTTTAATTGGAGCTTTATTTGCATCTCATTAAACGTTACTTTTTTTCTGGATTTCTGCCTCTAAGTAGTATAACACGATTCTGAGGCAGCACTATTCTCCTCTCTCCACGGAAACGGAAAAGGATATATTTCCACATCCACCTAAAATTGAACCAAACATCTATTTTTGAATGTTCTCCTTCTTTTATGTGTAACATCATCAGCAAGTAGTTCAGACTGATCATTTAGATTATCATTTCGCGGCCATTAGTGGGCATTTCCATTGCATTTGCTCGACTCTGGTTTCGACTTTTAAAAAAAAGGTTTTCACATTAATTGTCAGATTAGTGCAGTATAAAATTATTAGGGCACGAGATTAAGATGCAAAAAGTGCAACACCACGTGAGGTCGTCAAGTATGAACGAAATCACACTTGTCGGCATCAACAACGAGCAATATGTAGACTTCATTAGATACCTCGACGAGAGTGTAAGTCCTCTCAAAACCACTGCCAGTTAACCCAATATCCCCACAGGAAAAGGAGCAGGATATCTTGAAGACCTTAGCGAATCTCCGAAGCCAGAAAAAATCAGAACTCATGAAATTCGATTGTCAGAGCTGCAAGTACCTTGCAAAAATCTGCAATAAGTACGCCAGCATCTTGCTTCTCTCAAGTACTTTCGCTCTCCTCGGAAATCTCAATGATCAACAAACTTTTTATATAGAACGACAAGAAAAAGAGGCTCTGGAATTGCTTGAATTTACCCAAACTCTATTATCATCTCCAACGATCAAATCGGATATCGAAGCACAGGATATTAAGCAAGCGATAAGGAATAATCTTGCTACTTATGCCTATGCGTATACAGATTCTAAAACGGCAAAGAAACTCTCACTGTTTCAATAGAATTAACGACAAAGCTCTGGGAATGAAATTTTTGGAAAGCGCAGCCCGAGGCGACAGAGGCGCTCGACCGGAAATCAAGGCGTTAATATATCAGAACCTCAGTTTGGTCTGTCTCAGCCAGAAACAATATACAAATGCGATAGGATACAGTAAAGAGGCGCTGAACCTGATCAAGCCTTTGGTAAATAATCGAGCAATATTTTGAAAAGTAATTGTATGTGTTTGATTAGGTGCTCGAACCGATTAAAAAGAAGATAAACCATTTGAAATTGAGAGCGGATAAAACGTTTAAGAGCAACTTGATGATTATGCTGAATATTTACATTACCAAAGCAATAATTATCGAGAAAACCCAGAATAATTCCTCTCAACATGTTTCAGATCAGAATGAAATCAATCCAATAGTTGCTAATATGACCCAGCTGGAGAGAGGCTATGACTATTCCAAGCTGTTCCTGGGAGAGTCGCATATATTAACAAAGAAGTTTAAGCTTAAAATCGATGCTATCAAAGAAACAAAAGGCCCAGAGCCTCTATTTGAGCGGCCTAAATCAAAGTCAGATCCGAAGAAAGTCTTGTCAAGGTTTTCCCTCCAATCTCCCTTCAAACTCAAAACCGAAGGAGACTCCAGTCGATCACCCAAGCAATTCAAGCCTTTAAATTTCAACGGAATTGGCCAAACCGCCGGGGATCGTCTGATCTCGTTGCTCGATAGCAATAGGGGAAATGGTGCCTCATCTCGTGATGCCAGCGACGTGTCTCTTTATAGCAGCGAGCATACGACCTCAGCAACACAACTTAAAGGGTTCCGAATTAGAAGAAGTTCTCTGAGTGGTCTGCAGATATTTACAAAAGCTGTGCAGGTAATACGACTTCTTTTCAGGTGATTTTCAATGAATAAATCTGACATAGGAGAAAGATCACGATAGACCAGAGAGCTCGAGACTTGAGAATCCTCAGCGAGATATTTCAGATAGAACTTCGCTGAGTGGTGGAACTGGGCTTAATCACAGCATTTCTGAGGGAGGCTTTAGCAGGCGAAGTAGAAATCACTCGATTAATTCATCGAGGATATTGCAAGACAATGCTTCGCCGATGTCAAGGATCACTACGGTAGGTGGAGCTGCTGATGAGGGATCATTGATAAAGAAAAACTTGGAGTCTATTCTAAGGAATCAAGCAGAATTTGAAAATAAGTTTTCTCGCAAAATCGAGAACGTTCTTGCAAATGCTCACAAGCCTGAGCGCTTTGAGAAAACTGTGGCTCAAAAAGAACTCGAGCTTCAAATCGAGCTTTTGAAACAAGCGAACGAAAAGGTACTTCAAGAAAAGCTGGCGAAGGAACTTGAACTTGAGCAGTTACGAGCGCATATTGCTCTGGCAGAGCCTCAATTAAAAAATCCAAGCATGACAAGCTTGCAATTTCCGATGCCAAGCCTTTCGCAGTTTTATAACCCATATCCTAGCTTAAACACGCTAAATAATTCGCATCAGTATGGAAATATTTTGTACTCACCAAGCGGCAATGGTCCGTCAAATTTGCGTCCTCACTCTTTGACTGATAACGCGATATCTCACGGTCCTTATTCACAGCGACCGCAGCAAATGAAATCATCAATTCTTCGAGTACCCAATCGAAAGCAATATGATAGGCAGGAATCTCATGATTTAATAAAGAATTTAGAATCAAATCAGCGAGACTTCATTTATCAAGGGAGCGGTATGTTTGACTCACCAGTACTGACAACCGATCCCCCTGAGCAAGACGTATTAATAAATGCAAAACTAACAGACTCATCTGATGAATGGAAAAAGAGGCCGGAAATTCTGAAACCTCAAATACATAGAGTCGAGGGTAACTTCCCTCAAATCAAGATACCCACCACAGAAGAAGAAGACGAGAAAAGCAATGAAGAAGTAAAAAGCAATAACTTTGCGCGCCAGGATTCTGAGTCTGAGCCTAAATTCCAGAAAAAGATGTCTCAGGAGCAAGTGTATTCCGGTGGTGGAAAAAACCCGATAATTATCGTTACAAAGGAACCCGATCCGATAGGCCCACAGCCTGCTAATTATTATAGTATAGATTATAGTCAAGTCGATGAACTCAATGAACTTGACGAAAATGGTAACCTGAGAAATAGACCATCCAGCATCATCATCGATGCTGAACCTCCTCGGAAGATAGGAAAATTTTTCCACCCTCAAAGTCGTACTTTTCAATTGGATTTTACAAAACTTGAGAAGAAACCTCGAGACGACGAAGCTCCAAGAGCAAAGGTAGCCTCTGATGGCAATACTAACTCAGATATTGGTGCTCCACAGGCAAATAAGGACTCTAAGCTCCAAATTCAAACAAAACCTTTGGTGAAACTCAACAAATCTGTTTCATTGACTCCAAACGCAATCAAGACTTCTGCCGGCAAGGTTACTGCCGAAATTGAAACAACAGAGGAAGCAACTAAAGTAATTAAAAAGGCCGCAAGTCTTTCCGGCCAACAAGTAAATGCGCTTGCAGAAAACATTCAGAAAAACCACGAAGAACAGAAGCAAGAACCCCATGGTCATAGAGTAAATGGAGAGACTACTCCAGCAAATAATCACATAAGCAGCCAGCTAAAATTCAAAAAAGAAATAGAATTAACCAAAGCGACATCTGGCCCTGACCAGCTTATCACTCTTTCTTCATTGTTCGCACAACTTGAGAGTGCTAAACTCCCAAAGAAACTCAGTATTCGAAAGCAGCTTGCGCTTATTGAAGACTCATACACCTACATGGTAGAGTGCAAACTCGAGGATAGAGGAGAGGACCCAACGCTGGAAATAATCCTCAGCCAAAAAGCGTTAACTCATGATGAATTCTTTTCGTTGGACGAAGAGAGGATAAAGCTGAAAGAATTCAAAAAAGTCCTCGAAGTCTTGGAGTATCGAGACATAATACCCAATCACTTGAATCTTCGCTCCATTGACTCAATGGAAAGCCTCATCAAGAATATCGTTGTTCCGTTCGTCGGAGTAAGACTTTTTGCAAGGCAGAAATGCTTATTAAATTAATTTTTCATTAGATTTCAATTGATGCGGAGCAGAATAGGAAAATTGAGATTTGGAAGAATGCACCGAGCTTATTGAGAGGTTTACCCGAGATCCGCTTCTTGGATGAAGACTGCTATCTTTCACTGCATCACGTCGCGCATACAGACTTCAGGGTCGTATTATCTCATGCCTCAACGTATATTTTCTCCTTAGTCAGTTCATTAATTTTGATGTCTTAGAGGAATTGCCATGAGATTTGACCTGAACATGGACGAGAGTTCTTTTGCAAAATATTTTGAATGGATGCCTCTCATGAAATCTCAGACCAACCCTGTTGAAGATTTAGTAAGCCTTATAAATGTAGCTGAGGACGAGGAGTCAACGGGAGAAGAGCTTCAGGACGTAGCTAAACTCATCAAAAAGTATCAAGATGTTGACAATGTCGACCATGAGCTGCCTTCATGTCAAATACGTGAGAGGAAACAAGAGGAACTTCTTCTCGAGTTTATCGGGAAGTCAATCATTCAAATACAAACGCTACTAGTTGACAAAAATATCAATAATTTCGAAAAAGCGTGCGAAATGAGTTCTCAGTTTAAATACTATAAGATGCGGGTGTTTGAAGAATTCAAACGCGTTAATTTCTCCATGCTGCTCGAGAGCAATATGAAGCAGGGCATCGAAATCTATCTGAAAAATTTCTATGAAACACATGGTAATTATCATTATGATTTAATTTGAGGCTCATAATGAGAAAATAATCACTTAGCCCCTAACACGAAGAAAATTAAAGCCGAAGGGAATTCATTCTATAGTTTCGACTCTGTATGGAAAGACTTTGCTTTGAGCTACAATCGCTTGAATCAAGACGATAAATATGCTGTTTACGCTTTGATATCAGAGTGCTATAAACTTCAGACTCATGACAAACGTAAAAACTGATAACTGAGCTCCCTAATCACTCTTTATCCTTTCAGCACTCGCCGAGGACGACTTTGAAATGTATGAAGAAAATCCGATCGTACATATTCCTGTAGATCACGGACCTTTTTCGCGGATATTCATAGGTGATTCCTATTCACAATTTAAGTAATTACTGACTTTACATACGATCAAGGGGAGAGTTACAAGTATCCTGTCGTCACGGAATTAGTCGGGATAAAAGGGCATCCTGTAGGAGTGAAATCATACCTCTACGATTGCTATGAATGCGCAGAAAAAGGAGTGTTCTTTTATCTCGATTCTCAGCTTTGGAAATTGAAGGAAGATCCTAATGTCAAAAAGAGAGTCAAGAGACACATTATCGCGTTACCAATGATCGATCAGTATCATTTTGAGGGAGTACTCAAGAGCAAAGGGTTTGAAATTATTGGCCATCAGCTTATATTTAACGAAACTCCTTTAACTTGTGAACTGGTTGGGGTTAGGTCCGCAGGAACATTGGCGCAATCTGAATCTCTTGAAAAAATTTTGAGCTTTAGTAATTTTGTGAAGTATTATAAGGAAACGAACGAAACTTGGTTGTTAGATATCTGAAAAACTATTTCTTTTTCCAATCCAATCCAATCTATTTAAGATAGATATTTTTATCGTTTAATTTTCTCAACAGTATTTTTATTTTCCATTGATTGAAGTTTTCTCTGGAGACTGTACAAAATTGCGTTGCATAGAATTACTGCTATTTTTCCCACGAAATTATGTGTTTTGTAAGTGAATGAAATTAATGAAAAATTAGGATTTAAATTTAACAGCGATGAAGCAGTTGTTGAACTCTGCGGAAAGAAATGATTGTGGATAGAGTTAGCTCTTAACTCAGTGAATGATATTGTGATCTGAAAGAGCTTCAAAAATGATATATTTTCAATTTTCAATTTTTGATGATGATGAAGATAGTATAGAGTTGACTTAGCATTTATATCACTATGGAATTAAGATTCACATCTGCTAGAGGCTACAACAGCTTTCAAGGAAGACGATATTTTCACAATTAAAGATGAGGTATAAAAGACAAACGAGTTATTTGTATTCAATCAAATACAGAGGATATGCTCTATGCGGGCTATAGATTATTCGCATTCTCTCACTGCTATCGGTTACACTGTCATAACCATCTGGAGCTTTAATGACGCTTTGAGGGCAAGTGAATTTGCATATTCTCCCTAAGACAACTTCTGCCAAAAGCATAACCCTCCCTCCTGAGTCTTTTGCTGTTGAGGTATTAGCGTAGTTTGGACCCGAGTAGTTCGCATCTTTATGAAAATAAATTCCATTGCCATACAACCCTCTCTCTTTAGCGAACTGCAAGTCGAAACCGGCATCAATATTCCCATATATTTTTTCAGGATCTGTGCATGACGTGCCGTGAAATAGTAACTCCGTGTTCAAATTTTCTTCTCCTCTTGTCTCTCTCATGAGCAGCTTTGTTAGAACGTATCGTTCGGCAAGATAAGGGTTTTGTATTCTTTCCACATAGAGAAGGGTGGCATTAGGGAGTGTTTCTAGCAATCTTCTCTGAACCATAGAAAATTCTTCAGAGTCAGTAGCTATCTGATAAAACTGATAGTGGATAGACCGATCAAATGGAGTGCTTTCATGAACCCAGTATCTAGAGTAGAGAGATTTAATTTCTTTCTCTTCGTACTTATGAATTATCTTCTCAATTTCTGCCTCCATTGATTCAAGACACGAAATTTGCAACTGGTGGGGCGCAATCACACAATTTTCCGCATTTAAACTCTCAACAGACGTCTCTAGCTCCATCAGAGTATTCACTAGTGGATGTTTCAAGTAGAAGGCATATTGTTTAAGGGCGTGATTTATCCGCCCTTGCAGGTCGATGTAGCACTTTAGACAGTTTGGTTTGGTGCCATAAATGTTGTAATGGGATTTTTCAGTAAGAGAAGCTTCACTAACAAGCTCAACTAAATCTTTTGAAATATTTTCAACATAAGCATTGTCATTTTTTAGAGGTTCTCTTTTAAGTTTTCTGATAAAACCAGTCTTTTTGTTAATCTGAACCATGAAATTAAAGTCAACAATGTATTTGTTGAGAAGAACGTTTCTCTTCGTTACTTTCTCTTGTTGGTAGAGTAATTCCAGAAATTTGCTTAGTAGGACCGGGTTTGCGCTAAGTACACCTCCATCATCAGACCATACACCATCTTCTCTTCTTTGGAGTTTAAAGGTTCTCATGAGAAGCTCTCTTTCTTTAATCGTCATGGATTGGAAGTCAAGTTCGTGAGACCCTTCATCAGATTTAGTTTCAACAGGCCAAATTCTCTCTCTTCGTGAGAATTTCTGTCCATACCTCAAAAAGTATTGATAACAATGCTCAAGATCTTCGTTAATATCTCGTTGAGATTCCCTCATACCCATAATATGTTCCCAATACCAAAGAGCCTTGTCATCCTCGCTCCAAAATTTCTCAGCGTAGTCTTGAAAAGAATTGTTGTCAATGGAAGTGAGCTTAATTTTTGACTTTTCGAGATGTGACGTGAGCAATTTGTTCTTCAATATCAGCACATTATAATTATCTTGAATCTCCTTGATCTCTTTGAATGATAGTTCTCTAACAAAGCTCTGAAATAGCCCACAAGGCAGTGAGATAGATATGAGTTCAGCTTCAATCTGTGCCGCGTGTGCCAAAATTTGCTATTCAACTTGGGAGACGTTTTTATCTCCTTCTATTTTTAAGAAAACTTCATCGACAGGATCTCTAGTAATTTTTATTTCAGTATTTTCGAACACGTCTAATACAAAATAATCGAACCAGACATTATCGAGTCTTTAAGCTTGACGACTGCTTGGGTCGTATTTTCCTAACATTAAATGTGTAAAGCTAATAAGATGAAACTCATTACCATTGATCCATTGATGTGCTTTTCAAAGGTAGAATCATTTTAATTTTCATATACAGAAAAGTTTTTATAATCTATCTTGAAAGCGCAGTATATATATAAGGACTGAATACTGAAAAACAGTGAGATATGTTCTTTCTAATTATGTATAAGGGGCTGAATAATGAAAAAGTCCTTTCAAAATCTAGATCGCTGCTTATACTGGAGCTAAAAATAAAGTTACTTAAAAGCCCGATGGAATGTTCTATATTTATTCAACGGCTCAAAGTTATTGATCTCAGGAGAATCTAGGAATCTCAAATCCGTAAAAAGAAATGAGGCTGCTAGAAGTCTGTTGAAAAAAAGAGAAAAAAGAAGAAAATGGCAACAATTACAAATTTCGAGATTCATCAGCAATAATATGTTTCCACTCCGCTACTTGAATCAAATTTTTATTTTGTGTAAAATTACTATAATGAAAACATTAATTTGTATCAGAAAAAGAAAATGCCCTTTGGATTAGCTGTCGATTATCCTAGAATTGTATTGGGTTTGTTCAACCCTCCACATTATCATATATTTGTACTTCGTGAAATTTGGATTGAAAATTGCATTTGAGAGAGTTTACCGATATGTGATTTGAGTTGTTGCTATTGTGATATAGGAAAAGTGAACATTTTTACCCATTGCGTACACTCAAGGAAATATGGTGGTTCATTTTATCTAAGAAGTTTCCTCAAAGAAATCATGTTTTAAGATAGCATTTTGAAATTACTGTACAAGACGAGCCTTGGCTCTTCGAAATGAATATAGTGTTCAGTTATTGATTAGGATCTACAGTAATACTGCTTCATATCTCTCTGATTCAAAGACGATTCTAATCTGAATTGCTGCGCATATGTTTCTATTGTAATTTAACCTTAGGTTTAAATAAGTAGGGAAAAGTATTAGAAGGAATCTTGGAATATTCGGGTAGGCCAGAGCTCTATGAAATCAAACAGTCCACAACAAATTTCCAAAGTACAGCGGAAGCTAAATTCTCTTCCTTACTTTGTCCACTAGTTTCAATTCAGCAAAACTTTAAATTCCAGCGAAATTAGAGAACCAACGGAAGAAATAAAAATGAAATTATTATTCATGGTTGGCTATTATATTCATAACTCAAGTGGAAAGATTATTCTTTCTATTCAAGAGCACACTTCAAAAGCAAATACGCTGGATATATTTATTATATTTCATCAAATACAATGGATATGTTCTATGGAGACTATAGATTATTCATATTGGTTTACTACTATCATAATCACTTAACTCAAGAGATTAAGAAAAACAAAATGAATATTAACAATATCTGAATTCAAAGTTAGAAGAACACATTGGTTCTGTCCATGGATGAACGAAAGCAAAACTATATTATGATACGTATTGAATCAAAAATTTAGATAAAGTGATGTTTTAACAAAATTGCACATTTAATACCGGAATAAAGAGAGAGCGCATCAAGGTTTAACTCGGAGGAAGAGGAGTAGACTTAATTGGCAGCACGTGATGATTCATTTGGTCATGAATAACCAGAGAAGCCGGTACCTCCATATGATGATGCTCTTCTTCTTGATTTAATTCTTGAAGAGAATGTGGTTCTTGTGTGTTAATAGGATGTGTCTCATGGCGATCATGAAGAGGCTTTTTATTCATTGCCATCTTCAGTTTTTCGAACTCAGTCATCGTAAGATTCTGACGACAATCCGGACAGACCTAGAGTGCAACAGCAGGCTTAAAACAAGTGTATTGCGTTTTGAGTACTTCATGCTGGTCAAACCAGGCTTCAATGCACTTGCCATGAAAAATATGTTCGCAAATAGGCATTTTTCTGATAGGTGAATCCACAACGAATTCTTCAAGGCAAATCGCACATACTCTAATGTGGGTTAACTTGAGAAACGCATAGTATTTTACTTTGATTGGTATTTGTTGAGGGTTTGTCCATATAACGACTTTGGAATAAACTGGTCAAATTCCTCAGGAGTTAGAGTCTGCTTTAACGTTTTCTTCTTTGAATTATTATTGTTATCAATGTTCATATCTCACATAATGTTACTGGATTTTGAGAGCCACGTCCGTGATGGTGAGCTGCTTCCCCATCTAGAATTGTAAGCAAGGAAAAGCGACCCAAGAAAAAAATTGTTACGTCTGTGCAGCCTTGAGACAAAAATTAAGATTATTGCAATGAAAATCGCAACGCACACTGTAATCGCAAGGGCGACGAGAAGTGCATTCTTTTGCTCTTTCTCAATGTGGAACTCCGTGTTTGTTTTGTTCATAATTTCAAATCAGTTAATTTTACAGTTTGTTAAAAAGAAGGACGTCACTGAGTCATTAAATAAATTCCGATCATACCGATAATCACTGACTGTAAAATTAAAGTTCTTAAAGAATCATGAAATCTGAGATGAATCACCTAGGATTTTATGCCAGTCTCTCTCTCTTGGAAATTTGTTGAAGTAATAGATGATCATTAATGAAAAATACACCTGCAAATTGTGCTTTAATCGATTGACTCGATTCTTCATTGTAAAGAACCAGAAGATCATAGAAGTGACGAATTAAGTGAATGTACAATCTGAGTGAAGGTGCGAAATTGATAACAATAATGATCATCAACAATGTTGTGGAAGAAGAATTGCCGCCTTTGGATATACTTCATTGATTTGAAAGTACTGTGTTCGCCAGCTAGTCCATTTATCAGAAACAATGAATTGAGCCTCAACAAACAAAAGGAACATTTTTCGACATTTAAAAATGAAACGCCAAGAATAGACCAAATTTTCAATGGAATTGAATAAGTGCACTCTTAGATACAAGGTTACCAAACAATATGAACAAAAGAATTGGAAAATCAAAATTTTCAGATAGTTTAAGACAAAAAATGGTTATATCTACTGTACGTAATAAATAAATGCTATAATATGAGCTCAAAATCTCCAATCTTCAAATCCCGAATGCGACAATTCAATTTAAGTTCTAACAGGAACAGCTAAAGGATGAGCATCATCTTCCAGATGATGATGAGATTCCAAAGGGTGATGGGTTTCTTGATATAAGTCGCTGTGAGAATGAATTTCTAATGTAACATGTGTTGTGTTGTTTGGTTTTTGATCTGTTTGAGCGTCTTTCTTGTTTTGAGAGAGTTTCTTCAATCTCTCAAATTCTGCAACAGTAATATCATGCCGACAGTCTGGACATCTCTGGAGAGAAACATGATTTGTTCAATTGGCTTCATTAAATTTCAGAGTATCAATTACCTCATCTCGATCAAGCCACTCTTCAATGCACTTTGCATGAAAAATATGATTACAAATTGGGATTTCTCTCACTGTTGATTGAGCTGTAAACTCCTCCAAACAAATAACACAAGTGCTATGTCAAAAGACAATTAGGAAATATTTTAGATGAGAGTTACCTCGAATGGTATTTGTTCAACGAGTGATCATATGAGTATTTTGGTAGGTATTGATCAAACTCTTCCGCCGTTAGAGCCTGTCTTATTGTCTTTTTGGGCTGCTTTTATTTCAAATTAGTGGATTAGCAATATAAGTTGAAATATTTACAATGCTTGGAACATCGGGCTGAATTTCGTCCCTTCTCCTTCTCCTACCTGATATTATTAACGGTCACTATGAGTCAACTGCAGAAGATTTACCTGGGCAGCAGCAACGTATGCAAATGGCTGCTAACCCGAAAAGAAATATCAGGGCAAGGCCTGCTTCCAATACAATAGCAGCCGGTGATGTCGAGGTGTTATTATTGTTGAGATCTGTGCGAGCCATGTCTAATTTTTTTGGGTTTTCAGGTGGTTTTGATGTAGATGTTAAAATGAGAATCTATTTTTCACTGGCTAATAATTTTTGATTCCTGAAGATTTATAAATTTTGAATTAAAGGTGTGGGACGGGCCAATTTCTTTCTCCTAGTTCTTTGGCAAACTTCTACCAAATACCCTTTTTCTACATTTACAATTCAAAAGTCAGAAAAAAGAACTCGTATTATTTGTAATTCAGTCTAGAATTTTATCTATCCTATATATTACATTTCTCTTCTTTTTAAACTCACCAGCTTGGAAAACGTATATGGAAACTAAACGGAGTTTTACACTTCGGCGAGTGAAATCAAAATAATTTCCGGCAAATATACACAGGATCTTCAAGAGTACAGATAGATTTTGAGGAAAATTCAACTGAAGAGAACTTTGCAGGATTCATTAAGGGACTTAATGAGTATTGGTTATATGCTTGATTTTTTCAGAGGACAAGTCCATGGTCTACAATCACTCTCCCATAAAATATTCTTATTTATAAAATGTTTTTTTCTAACTCTGAGACTGATCTAAGAACACAATTTTAGTCTCAGAGTTTGCTTTCTTTGGAAAAGAAAGAAAGTTGAGGACAATTAACTCTTTCCGGACTCATTGGCCTCGCTTTGTCTCTTTTTGTAGTTAAGTACGGTGCAAATCTCTATTCTCTGAAATGAAAAAATATTTTGCAAATGATCTCCATATGGGTGTTTCATACATGCTTTCCACTTTGAAAAATTCATCAAGTCTACAAATTCTCAAATATCAATAGTTATGTTCGTTATTTTTTTTGAAATGGAACGTCCAAGCATCGCTAGCTTGCATTTACATTGCCATATGATCCTCATTTTAATATATTTTTTAATGAAATTTTCTTGTCTTCAACATCTTTCCAAATCAGAAAACTCAAAACTGGAAAGTATCGGCTTCCAATTCTGAATTAGTATAAATGTGATAGTTTTAACTTTTCTCAAGGAATTTAAAAATTAACTCTGCAATATTCAAAAATTGGATTTCAAAAACCCGAGTAAAAGCTAGGAAGCATATCTCGTTGATTTCTGAAGTCTTAATATGTGTTCCTGAAATACTACTACATTTCGCGACTCAAATTATCTAAAATTAATTTATTTAAAAAATGGGATGTGCATCTCGCTCGAATAAATGAGTTCCATTTTTCTCTACTAAAAAGCTTTAGTGGTAAAGCATTTAAATACAGTAAAATTTGTATATTCGCCATTAAGGTGTGTTTCCGGATCAGCATGAGCAACAGTATCGAGATAATCAAACCACTTTTAGATTCTATTGCGAGCATTTTAATTTTCATTCCTAAGAAAAATGATGAAGAGTCTTATGAATATGATCAGATATTGGGAATCATTGACTTCAGTTTGCTCTAGTAAGAACAGCAAAGGCAGACCTTTATCTCTACCTGCCACCTGTCTCTCCCTCACCCACTTTTCCAAAACAAATCTTACTGTTAAATAAATAGTGAATACTCTTTATATAGTTTTACAAAAATTCAAGGCCAATATCTCTCAAACCCAAGCCTTGAGTAGAAATCAGACCTTTCCTTGCTACTAAAAAGGGAATCAGCATAAAGACCTTGCTTATCTTGAGCTGAAACGAAAATTGGCTCATGACGATCAAAGTACTATTTATTAAAAATTTAAATGCTTGAAGTTTGAAATGCAATTGTTCCACTTATTGTTTGAAATCTCATTCAACTTATAAATTCAAGATTATCTCAAAAAAGAAAATCACTTAGGTAGTGAATTTAATGATCAAGGCAAATTCGCGCATAGCATTTGTTTTCCTTTTAGGACTCTTCTGTCTCTTGAATATCGCGGTTGGAGCGAATTGTCCAAAGGCACCCACAGGATTTGCTGGTCAGCACGGTCAACTTAGAGCGATAAATGGAAAAATCCTCGACAAGAATAGCCAACCAGTTATCCTTCGTGGAATGTCGCTCTTCTGGAGCCAATGGATGGGCAAATATTGGGTCCACAGTACTATTGCCTCTTTGAGAAATAACTGGAAAATCACTGTGATCAGAGCAGCCATGGGAGTTGAAAATGGAGGGTATCTTACCGCTCCAGATGTTGAAAAGCAGAAAGTCATAAACGTCATTGAGTCTGCTCTTACTCTCGGCATTTACGTCATTGTTGATTGGCATGATCACAACGCTGATCAGCATGCCGATAAGGCAATCACGTTCTTCACTGAAATTGCTCAGAAATATGGCAATTGCCATAACCTGATCTTCGAACCCTTCAATGAGCCTGAACAGCAAGACTGGGCTAAGGTCATTAAGCCTTACCATGAGAAGGTTATCCCAGCTATTAGGAAGAAGTCTCAAAATCTTATTCTTCTGGGAAGCAGACAATGGGATCAGAGACTCGATGAAGTTGCTGCAAATCCACTCAACACTACCAAATTCCTGAACATCGCTTACACAGTTCACTTTTATGCTGCAACTCACAAGCAATGGAACCGTGATCTTGTTCAAAAAGCCATCAATAAAAAGCTGGCTTTGTTTGCAAGCGAGTGCGGTGTATCTGAAGCCTCCGGAAATGGCGCTATTAACACAACAGAATTTACTACATGGATTAATTTCTTGGAGAAAAATGGTATCAGTTGGGTTGCATGGTCTGTTTCCGACAAAGCTGAATCGTCAGCAGCTTTGAAACCAGGGGCTAATCCAAATGGTGCGTGGACTACCGCCCAATATACTCCTGCGGGCTTGTTCCTCTACAACACTATTCGGGCTCGCAACGTTTAGAAAAGAAGGAAGTTCGAAACTATATTCTATTGATCTAAGATATTTCCCACAAAAGAGATTGAATCCGATTACATATTTCCAGAGTATATTCTTTTCACCTTCCATGTTAGTCAACGACTTTGATATCCCAATACGATAAGAGTAACCCTAAAATCAAACCTTGAAAAAAGAAATTTTATAGAATCAGGAAGAATAGTTGCTTCTCTTGGCAGTTAATCAAGTTATTGCTTCTGATAAGTTATGTCAAGGTATGATAAGCAAATCACTCTTCAAAAATTATTGAACTTTTGTATTACAATAAACCTAAAACTCCCTCCAATAACCCTCTACAAAAAAAAAAGCTACGGCAAATGTGACCAATTCTACCTTAATGAGTGATCAAAGATAGAGTTGATATATTAAACACCCTTAATTGCTAGAAACCTCTTTACCTTGTTAATCTGTTGATTCTTCTCTTGGAATAATACTTTCTTTTGAAGACAGAAACCTAATGGCTCTTCTGTTTGATTAATTGACGCGCGAGGGAGTAAGCTACGATGTGATGTCTTCTGCAAAAACAACAGTTAAGTTTCACAGCAGCATATCATCAGCAGACATTACACTGCGGCTGAGTGGACATTCGCTTGGATAATGAACGCAATATTGCATATAATGAGACAATTAATTCTAGAGCTCATTAAATCCAATTTTATTGCGCTTGAAGCTAAGTAAAAACTTCAGGTAATTTAAGTTTATAAACAGCTATTAGCATTACAATCAACCACATAACTCCTTTTTCAAAAATCATTCGGCGATATTCACAGGGTTATTCACAATAAAGCCCATTTTGAACAAGCTGTTTACTTGACGTTTCGCACTATACTTTCGATATTTTGAGATATTGAACTGAAATAGACGCATCTTTTCCTTCAGAAATGCTTGCAATCAAGCAATCTTTTTTACATATAGTTGAGACACGATTAATTTCAATGATGTTCCATTCGGTTGGCCCTTGAACAAACACAAGACTCTTCGCATGATCTAGCGCAGGGTCCCCTACAATTAAACGTTTAATCTCCACAAGGTATTAATGGCAGTATTACTCTCATATATAACAAAATCAGCTCCAAATTTGGTTCCATCCATCACAAAAAACCCTTTCTCGTGCAGATCTTTGAAGATTGTATAATATACTTGCGAATATTTCAACGCATTCTCCAAATACCGCTTCCTTTTTTCTTCTTCTAGCGTAATCCAGCCTGGAAGATAAGCTTTGATTATTCACTACAGCAAGGAAATGTTACCTGATTCAATGGCCAACCGAGTTGAAAAGCGGTCCAAGATGTATATTGGTTTGACAAACTTTGACTGTTTGTTTGTGTCAGTTAGCTCTTCAAACACAAGGCGTCGCTTGAATCTGAGATCTTTGGTCGTTTCCCAGTTAGTTGTTACGGCTTGCCCGGATAATAATGCAAAAGTTTTTGAATCTTTTTCAGTATCAACCTCCATTTTAATTCATTAATTTTATTTCATCCGACCTTACAAAGCAAATACAATCTCACGAAAAGAATTCTTCACATATAAGCCCAGTGATAAGAGAAACAAGCTTCTAAAGATTCTAGAGGAGAACTAAATTTCATTAATGGGCTTCTAAGCTTCTTCTGAAATAGAAAAAGATGATAAAAAGGAGTCTCTCAAATAATTCTAAAAATTCCTATAAAAAGTTAAATACATGCATACATCATGCCATTGTAACAACTCATCTTCGAGTTGTTTTATGCCCTCGATTCGACCTGCTGCGACTACTGTTTTTCTCTTGACGGTGGGTATTTGTACTTCTGCGCTCAGTGTTTTCAGGCTTTGGCACTTGAAGAGGATGCATTCGCTTTAAAATAAAGAAATGAGGATGTAAACTAAATAATTCCTTTTACTTTATTAAAGGCTTTACGAATCGCTTCAACTTGCTCCTTTGTAGACTCTTTTAAAGCGTCAAATTGAGTCTGCATGCTTTCCTTGATGTGGTCTTTCTCATCGCGGATTTTTCTTAGGAAAGCGTAGTATTTTGTTGATAGTAAATGACATTTTGTTTTCCAAAATTCAACCTCTTGCCGAAGTTTTGAATCACCTTTGTCCGCAAGAGTTTCTAATCTTGCGGATTCATATCGCGAGCCTTTAAGTTGTCGCTTTAAGTCGAAGTTTTGGTCCAATAGGTCTTGCTTCTCAAAAGCAAGAATATCGTTTTCTTCTGTTAATTTCCTAATTTGTTGCAAAAGGTTCTCCTTTTTTATAGGAGACAATGTTTCTCGTCTCGCTGATGATTTCTTTCGAGTTCTCGAGCTGCTAAATAACTAGTCATATAGATAATTAAAGCTTTATTAAAGCATTTAGAATGATTTACTTTGTTATCAGAATCAAGCTCCCTATGTGATCTACGATGAGTCTTTCGAATGGGAGACATTCGATCATACTCACCAATGATAGCGGTATGTCTGTTAAGAGGAGAAATTGGAGCGTTGAATTCGCGTTCAAGATCTCTATGACTCGCTTCCAGAGTTTTTTTCCGATTTGACTTGGTCTATTAAAAGCGGAAATATTTCTGAATTGCTTCTTCAGATCAAAATATATACTTTAGTTTTGCTTTTGAGCTTCCTGTTTTCTTCTAAAAGTACAAGGGTTTCATGCTTTCAAGGAATTTGTAACTTTTAATTTAGAAGGTGAAGTATACTTTATAATGAGTTCGCATTATGTCCAACTGGCATTTTAAGCGAGAATTTTCTTCCTGAAGCTCCGTAATTTCAGCTCGTAATTTTGATTCTTCACTCTTTTTATTTTCAATTTCGCTACATTTTGATTCTAGCTTCGCGATTTGTTCAGTTAAAATCTTCCTTTCAGTGTCGAAATTTTCAATTAATGAGCGATTTTCCTATTTAACAATCACATTAGAATGAGACAATTGTTGTGCGTGTCGAACCTCTTGGAGAGAACTTTCCGATTCTTGTACCTTCCTCAATTCTCTTTTTGTGTCTTGTAATTGGATATATAGTCCTTGGCTCTCTTTTACCTGAGCCTCGAGCTCTCTAATGCGATTTTCCAAGAATTTCTTCGACGGATCCTAGAAGAAGCCAAATAATTTAACTTGCTAAACATCATAATGATACCTCATGATTATCATGGTGGAATCCCTTTTTCGATAAATATCCCATGCTATGGATATTCTCTTTGCTAGAGTACACAAAATAATGAACTTTTCTCTTTAGATATCATAAAATTCATACTAGTCGCCTCCGAAAGTTAGCAGTTTCTGTGGTGGATTTCCCGAAAAGCGGGTATCTTCTGTTGTTTGAGAAGCTCTGCTTTCAAAAGGATACTCAGCCTGTCCAACGCCTCTGTATGTATTCAAAGGCGCAGAAATTGGTTTTTCGTTGAAGCCGGGTAGATTGTCAATCGGCTTCAAAATTGGGCTTTGCTCTGAGATCTGTCCACTGAGACTATATGTGTTTCTCGAGCTTTCCCTTTGTTTGTCAGTTGCTTCACCATTATATTCGTATAAATCTTGTTTTGCGAATTGTTTTTGTTGATAAGAGACTGTTGATGGCTTCGAGTCATAATTTTTACTCCTGTGGGTCAGCAGCTCCCTAAGTGAGTAGCCTTGTTGAAGTTAGATAATTGGTATGTTTTACTCTTGGGATCTCCAACTGGCTTTCCTTCTTTCAACCAAATCTCTTTCAGTCTTCTCTAGTTCTTCCTCGAGTTGCTTTAACATAGTTTTCCTTTTTTCCCGTTCTTTCTCCCTCCTAGAATCTATTCAGAATTGCAAAATGGACCGTACTACTTCGCTGTGTCATATTGACTATTGTAAATGTCAGCCATCTTAATTTTATTTTTTGACCGTTTAAATTTAGATTCAAATTTCAGATATATCATCGGTTTGCCAGGGTTAAACAGGATGGCTCGACAGTAGAAATAAACAGCTAAGTTTTTGGGCTTCAATGAATAATATGGACCAAGAAGAGTATTTATCTATGCTACCTCTAATTTTTTGAAATTGATGTGTAAACCTTCAATTAATATAAATGCATACTGTGAGCATTCTCCCCATTTGAAAGGAGCATTAGAGAGGCGGATATTAAGCAATAATTCTTCTCAAATTAATCATGCTTAGAAAATAGCATTTCTCTAACAATTTCATCAACACCTTTCTTGATCACAGAAATTCGTTTATTAAGAAAATTCAAATAGCCATTTTCTTTGTCGAATTTTACGTCAATAGCACATAACCGCATTCCATTCAACTCAGCACTAATAGAAAGGCTGCATTAATTATTCTGTAACTTTCGAAATTTGCGGTTTAACTATTATTTAACATTGTTAATGTTAAACCAATAGTTCACTTAAAGGTAATCAGAAATGCAATAAGGGAAAGCCCATTAAAAAAAAAACAAAAACAAAAATAGCTCTCTAAACTCAATTATTAGCTTACTTTCATCTCAAGAAGCTTTTTGAGATACTTAGTCACCTCTGTAACTTCCTCAAAGCTTACCTCTCCAAATATATCCTTCCAAGGTTTCCCACGCTTCGAATTTTTCATTGCTAACTCATTCAGAGATTGCGCTAGATTCAACGCACCAAGCACTATAAGTTTCGGTTCAAAGTACAGGCAAAACGTCGTTAGCCAGCTCCTATTAATTATTAATCTAGCAGCATCCAGGAATCTCTCATCAAACTCAGATTTTTCCCTTCTAACTCGCTTAAAATATGAATAAGGCAGATCTATATCAAGATCAAAGCCAATTTCGAATAGTATATCACTCTCAATGCTTATAAATTTATCTTTCAAGAATTGCATAGTGGTTTTGTCATACTTCATGTCCTTTTTTGGCCCATCGACCAACAGCTCAGCAGCATCTAATCCCTTAGTCTCAATCGAGAATACTGCACGTTTCTTTTGATAGATCAGGTTCATCGTAAGATACATCTGAGCTATTGCTTCTAACTTTAGCGGCGTATCTTCGAATTTGGAAGTGATGAAAATGCATGTAACGGCATAACGCAAATAATCGAATCTTTTAAAAGATCGGAGCTTCGAGTACTGATGGAAGATGAAAATCGCTTTTGCGATGGTCGAGGTCCTGAGATCAGTGTTCTTGCCAAATACAACCATGAAGGTCACAACATCTCTGCGTATTCCATCCTCCAGCTCTTGGGTGATACCGTCGGACTGATGCACAGATTTGATCCATTCTTCATATTGCGTGAGCTTCATGAGCTTAGATTTCTCTTTTACAACAAGAATCAGTGTGTTTGGTGCAATACCAGCTGTCTGGAGTTTATTTTTACCTAAATAAATCGAATCGACTTATTAATTCTAGCGTTAGCTATCCAGCGCTGGGCAAAGCTAAATTTTTGAACAACCCTGAAATTTTTTAACAGCCTTTGAAATTTTCAATGTTTCATAGAGACAATAGCACTCCATACCAAAACCACTTTGAATTGATTCACGTAGAGAATGACCAACGTTTAATTAGCAGCAAAGGCTTTATTACCCCTCTATTGATGGGTAATAAAAGTTTTGCTACTGATTGGACAAGGATGCTGAACCTGGTCTCACCAGGAAATACGAAAACTACATTGCAATAGTCATTTTGTGAGGATTCTAAGTTCAGCGCCTAATAATTATTAAACTGGACTTTAGGCAGGTAATTTAGGAGAACTGGTCAGGTTAGAAATTGAATAAAAAAAAAAGAAAGCTTCAGGAGCCAGAGATTATGGCAGGAAAAGGAGGTAGAGGCAGGAATCACGACATTGAAAGTGATAGTATCATTCGTAAGAACCTTGAGGAAGAAAATGAAGACTCGATCAATGCCCTTGTTGACAAAGTAAAGGATATCAAGAACTTGTCGATTGGAATCAAAAATTTTATTGGAAATGAGAAGAAAACATTGGATGGATTGAATAAAGATTACAGTAGAACGAGCGAGCTGATGGATTTCTCGATGAAAAAAATGGATCAGATCATCAATTCGAAGACTGGAAGGCTCTCTTGCTATCTTGTTTGTTGTACATTATTCGTTTTTATCCTTTTATTCACTCTTAGTTGAGTTTAACACATGATAGTATAGCCTCAGGATAACTTCAAAAGGATTGTATACGTTGCTTGTGTTTGTTCTCAGGCTGATAGAATCTTCTTGGAAAAATGAAAGAAATTTTTTGCTTGACTGATGAAGGCAAATGTTTTCAAAATATAAAGATATATTACACAAATAATGAGTGAGATATGCTGATAGCGCAAGGTTTCTTTGTCATACTTAGCAACATAATTCATTACCATTAGCACATCATATCATAAAATGGAATGGGCTTTGTTAATTATTTCGGTTAAATTACCGAAATACACCATTATTGTACTATGCAGAATCAACAAGAGTCTGTTCGCTACAAAAATCTTTCTTTACAGTAGGAATAAAATGAAAAATTTTTTCGGTTTTCTGAATGTGAATAGATCCAGCTTCAAACAATCGAAAGTGAAATTATTTACGAAGCCAATTCGATAGATTAATAATTCTTAACATATTTGATTTGATAAATTTGAATCGAATTTCTGTGACAAAATTTTTTCAAAACAAGCTACTAAGAGAAGTTGAATAAATGGTATTGAGTAAGTAGTAATGGTTTTTTGTTTGGAGGTAAAAAGTTATAAAGGTCACTATTCAATTTGTTCCATCTCATGCGTATTGGATCGAACAAGTAAGGGTAATAAATTGCTGTTGCTCAAATAAAAGCTCAAAGAAAGAACATGTATTTTAATAGTATTTGGTGATCCCTGTCAAATAAAATGATTCTGTCAATTAAGCGTAAAAATGAGGTACTTTATTAGATTCAATAATCAGAAAACTCGTAACTCTGCTAAATTATAAGATATTTAAAACCTTCAAGCTATGGTCTAGACTATTTTACCAACTTCACAAAAGAGAAATATACTATCATTTCTAACTGCAGAGAGAGAACCTTTTTTTATATGGAATAATTAACCACTCTGCCTACAAAATAGAACAGAAACTAGTGTGAAATAGTGAAAAATAGAAGCAGGGAGTTATTTCAATTGAAACACAATTAGTCAGACCTAGTATAAAATATTAGCCGGTATAGAAGATATTTAGGATGCGAGTAGAGAGTGGGACAGATTCAGAAAGCATCCGACAATATTTCATTTCAAGGTTAGGCTTTGAAGTAATTAAGGTTACCAAACTACACTGTGTGCAGACTCAAAACCTGTTATAAAACTTAAAGAAGACTTTATTAGGGATTTCAAGATGGCATTTCAGAAATGAAAGATTAACTATCTGCATTAAGAAGAATACTAGGCGATTCAGGGAGTTCTGCGTTTGCTTAATAGAAAGAGTTGGTTTGGCGGTCTTCTGAATAATATCACAGCATTGACAGTGTTTGATTACTCCCCTTCTGAGCCAATGCTCATGAATCTATTGTAATATTATTCAACTCAAGCATCAAAGCCTAAAGAACTATTGTTCGAAGAAAAGGAAAACGCAGCCAGAAGCTATTCCAATAAAGGAAAGATAATAACGATCAGACTTCTCTTTCCAAATAAAAAAACGAACCTGTCGATCAGAATTTTTTTCCAAGACTCATACAAAAGGGCCTAGAAGATGAATACATCCTCTTGTAGACTTTCCCCAATCTACTGAGGAACTCGACAAGAATTAACACAGTAGAATGTTGCTTAAATTTCCCCTGCACTCAAATAACTAGTTATTTTAGATAGTACTTATCGATTCATAGTTCAACGACACAACGACAAAGTGCTAATACGATTCAAGATCCTTTTTTACAACAACGTGGAATATTTTTCATTGTTTGTTATTCTATGAGACTGATTCCTTTGATTTCTTTCGCTTCTAAAAATTATATATCTTACCAGACTACGATTAAATATCGATTCCTTATCTATGGTCTTGAACTTGTTGAATTAGGCTGGCATATCGCTGAGAAAAAAAGAGAGAGATTTTATATATTCTGCCTTTATAAGTTAGCTGAACTGCTATATCAGAAGAGACGTGTCTTGAAGGCATCCCTTAGACTGTAGCCTTTGCTATTTGCATTTTTTAAATGAGATTTCTAGATCTGAAGAATTTTTCTACCCACACCTTACCGAAAATTTCCGAGCTTTCGATTCTTGCTGGCTTTTCCATCAGCCATTCCGTTAATATAACGTACTTTAGATGCTCTTCTTCGACTAAGATGTTATTTGCATTCACCAGTTGATAACGCAAGCCATCTTCGCCTCTGTTTTTGACGAATCTTAGACTGATTCTCCGGAGAATCTCCTTGAATACCATTTTATTCCAGTCGTTTGGACGACCTTTCAAAAACTTAGATAAATCCTCCTCCTTTACATTGGAAATCTCTTGTCCAAACTGCTTGCTCTGATGCATGTAAGCGGTTTTGAAATCTTCCTTGCCATAGTCCTTAAAAGCCTTTCTCAGACTTTCCAACCAGTCTTTGAACTCCATCGATTTTTTCAAGATAAACTCTTTCTGATCTTTCTCAGTAAACGCTGGTGGTTCATCGCAGTTATCAAAAAAATAAGCTCTGAGCTCTTCATATACTTCATCGAGGTGCTTGAGCACGTAGTTCATGCACTTCTTCATATGGACTTTTAGGAAATGGCGTCCGACATCTTTAGGCATGGTGTAAGGGTTCTTTCCGGGTCTTTTCTTCCTTGATGAGTCGGCCTGCGATTGACTTTCAGGCTCGATTTTTTTTAGAAACTCCTCTTTCTCCAGATTAAATTGAGTCATGGACTGTTGGACTTGAGCGAATGGTTGTGGGTTTCCGGTGTTTTTCAGAAAGATAGAGGCTGGGGTTATGAAACTCCTTGGGAGCGGTCCCACTTCTTCCTCCTCCATTTTAACTTCGCACTTAACAATGATTTCTGAGAGTTCATTCTCTGTTTTTAGTTCTTCATAAGCGCTCAGTTCTTCAATATGTTGTGAGTCATCCCTCCCTTTGAAAAAGTTGTCTTCAGGAGCAAAGCTCAGCTCTTCCTCGACGAACTCGTAAGCGTTATAAACGAGGGATTTTTTTGGAGTTTCAATCTCGAGTTCCATTTGATCCCGGGGATAGACTAGATTATTTACCTCATTTAATTTTTTGTATAAGGACCCGTAACTTCGATCTAAGTCAGATGGATGGAAGAAGTTCGAGTCCAAGAAACCAGACTTCAAGCCTTCATGATAGTGAGAATACAGAGCAGCTATATCACGCTTCTCCGAGGCAGAGGCACTTGATTGACATCTAGATTCAATCATATGTGAGTAAGCCGCAGAAGAGGCCAGGTATGCTTCCAGAAACAGCGCGAAGTCCTGCGCATTGATCAAATTCTTGTGTATATGGAGCGATTCATTCATCATTTCGATTCTTGAGATCCCGATGTATATATTTCTTTTCCCAAATTAATAAAAATTTAACTTCTTGGGCTGCTCCCTGTTAAATAGTTTGATATCTGGTTTTCTGTTTTTAATTAAAATTTCCCATTTATTCTCGAATTCAAGTTTCTCAAAACGAAATCTTGATGAGACAAGTATCCTTTAGATAGGTACTTAGACTGACTTCACTACTTTCCTGACTGCATCCTTTAAGAGAAACAAAAAAAACTAAAAACTAGGTAGGAAAGTAGCGGGGTTCAATTCTTCATCGATTCAATGATTATATGGTGGTTTTATTATGGTTAGAGTTCGGTACATTCAATCTACAGCTATCATTAATGTTTCAACTAGTTTTCACAAACGCTACGAGCTTAAGTAATGTTCATAAAGATACATATGAGAGAACTTCAATTTCAGAAATTAAATATTTATCAACTATTCTTGAAATTGAAGTTAAAGAATTTAATTTAGAATTCGAATTTTGAAAATAGTCAGGTAAATTAAAATATTATTGGCTGTCAGAGCTTTTTGAGAAAAAAGAGCAAGCAGCGCTGTCTCAAGCTTCGGTGAGACTAGTAGAGACAATAAAAGATGCATTTTCAAAGCTTTAGATAAGTTTCTCTGGTCTTTTCTTAACGTTCTGGTAAGTCTGTTAATTGTTAAAAAATTCGTACAGCCACGATATTGTAGAAAGTATCTGATTACGCATCTTAGAATTAATGCTGTTTATAAAACCTTTAAGATGCTCTTATTTAATTAAAATAGGGAAGTCAATGTTAAACAAGCTGTATAGTATACTCCAATTCTGCTCTGATTGGTTCCGCTTTGGTTGCTTAGAAGAATCTGAATTAGTGCTTGAGGGATTTATCCTTGACTGCATTGAATTTTTACCTTTATCGAGAATGTTAGGATCGAAGAGAACTATGCAGCGCTTAGAGGAAGCCGCTTAAGTGAGGTAAAATGAGCACCAGTCATCATGATAATTTGATATCGTGATCTTCAATTATTGTTGGTTCAACTCGCAATGGTCCTTGTTTGGATATTCAGAAGGTCTTGCCTCTATTGCTAGATTGAAGTTTTGAGAGATCAAACTCAAGCAGCTGACGCCGGTGATGTTGAGTTCACAAGCACTCTATACATTTATTCCCGATGCATTTAAATCGGGTATTTTTTTTAATCAAGTCATCAATTAAATTAAAAAAATTTCTCAAATAAACTTTAACCGCTTCAATTCGCATTGAACACAACTATTAGTAATTTTTTTGAATTTTTTTACTTTTTGCACTTTGTTGAGGCTAGATGCAACCTTACGGAGCTTGGATGTTGGTGGGACCAAGAAAAGTTTTCAATCATCACTAATTTTTCTCTCCATATATGCTGAAATATAGAATTCTATTATCAAGTATGAGCTGAGAATAGTTAATTCCGACCCAAGCTGAGGTCAGTTAGTAAATGCAGGCTTCGTGTTGACCATTCCCATATATAAGGATTAAAGTGGCAAAGAACAAAATGAGATTTGTCCTGTAACGGCATTTTTTCGTAGCATTTACCAGGGGCCTTTCTTCCTGAGAGGAAGCGACTGAAAGAAGTTGTAAAATGATGATGGAGCCGAACTGAGAAGACAGGAAGCGAAGAACAGCTAGTATATTTGTGAATGCTCATTACTATTTTCTTCTTGAGAGAAATTAAATTCTTTTTCATCCTCGTTCACAAACAGACGCAGGTCATGATCAGACCCCACACAAAAAGATTCGCTGTTGGTAATAAAAGCCTGGAAATTTGAATTTTTACAAATAAACGAGAAGCTAATATGAAATTCTCATAGCATATCTAAGATGGTTTAAAAAATACAGATCTTAGAGGCGCTACATGGCCTTTTCTTTGCTAATTGGACGGTTAGGTGAGGATGAATTACCCTCTGAAAAAAGAAAAGAGCTTCAAAAAATCACTTATTTTTCTGAAGCGCTGAATAATTATTTAGCTTTAGTGAGACTCTAAAGTGTTCATTTTATACTTCCAACATCTTCTTTTGATTTTTTCAAAATGAAAGCAAGAGAAATGGACCTTACAATCGTTCTATAGTGATCTAAACTATTATGTTGCTGCTTGCTAAAGCAAAGAAGTATGGTTTGTTAGTAATTCGGAGCTCATCATTTTTCAAATATATACTTTTGTTTGTATCTTTGAAGTAAATAGCAAATATCATTAATTTCTTGGTGTGATGATATATTTTAACAGAGTATCGCTCGAATCCGGGCAGATCTTCAGAATTAAAGGAATCTAATGCCATATTCCATGTAATTCCAAGAAATTTTCTTAAAGCGCCGAACCAGATTACCTAAAAATCATAGCTTCCAACCTTCCAATTTAGTCTCTATATATATTCAACGTTCTGTTGGGAACTCTAGAGATCTCTCTCTCTTTTTTTTGCGAGTGATATATAATACAAAACTAAAACCAACTAGCTACCGCATTCTTTCATTTGAAACGAATCGAGTCTGGAGGATGGATTTTTTTTGGTATGAAAAAGTCCTAAATAACCTGTGACGTCGAAATTAGACGATGCTTTCGTTCTTCTCGAAAACATAGAATTAATTCTCTTAATCACGCCACTATAGGAAGAATGTGTAATCGCACTGATTTCATATTAAATCCAAACAATTCTCCTCAATTTATACATAATTCAGCATTTAGAAGTAATCTCATCTTAAATCCGATGCTTGCTGAAAACTATCAAATCTAAATTGATGCGAATTCGGAAATTTACCATTGCTACTCATTAGGTGTCAACAAATGAATGATGGCTTCAATCTCAATTTTTCATTTGAAAAAATTATCGAGGGTGCTAAGTTCTAAGGCATTATGATTATCAAATTACAATAAACTCGTTCAAACTTATGCAAATCATTAACAAATTAATAAGCACAAGATATTAAACAACAAGTAAACAACAAGAGATCATAAGTACTACCAAGACAAGAAAATTTTGGTTGGATGGAACTCAGTCAGCCTAAATTTTCCGAGATTCAAAAATCAAAGGACCATTCGCTCTGCATCAGTGTTTGCTTACCAGCAACTGGACCTGAAACCACAATATTCAATGATTCAAATCGAGTTTTTGCTTTGCCCTTAGAAGATATTCCGAATGTAATTTCAAGAGTCGAAGTCTTTGAGTTTACAAGCGATCAGCACTGTGCCAATAAATACTTTTCTTGTACTGATGCAGCCATTCTCGTCGTCAAAACAGAGAGAGAAGGAATTATCAACTCAATCCCTTTTTTTGAGGGACTCTGTCTTGATACTCCTCCTCTCATTCTTTTCTTCGATGCCTTTGATAAATTGATACAGAATTTTGCCGAATCAGACCTGTTCAAAGTATATGACCTCATTCAATGGGCACTCAAGACTTATAATTCAATTCTTGCTCTAAGAGGCAAAAGTCCTTTTAATCCAACGTTGGGTAATGTGCTTTTTGGCTCTTATAAAGAAGGATGGGCATTCAATATCCACTATTTTGCAGAATTATGCTCTAAACAATTGAAGCAAGACCTTCAAGAATTCGTGCAGAAACTTTGGGGTGATCATTTTTATTCTCATAAAGAAGGAAAATGGGTGACAGAAGGGAAGTTTGAGCAATCAGGGTTTTGCAGCTTGATCCTAAAACCATTCTTAACAATGATGAAAGAAAATGCCAAACAAAAAACTGAAGAAATTAAAGAAGAATTTAAAGCAACCTCTAAATTGGAAGAATCTGCTATATTAGCAACAGTATCATCGTTACGTCAAAATCTCAGTCTTCCTAAGTGCCTCGTGAAATCTCTGAAATTATGTTTAGAGGATATCGAAAAATATAAGGTCAATCGATTTCAGACAATAACAAATTTAGGAATGCCGGAGACTCTCAGCCTTCCTCAAAAAGATACATTAGTTGCTACTATTTGCTGCGAATTAAGGATGCCTTCGGATGGAAAAGAGACAAGTGATTCGAAGGAAATTGAAGATAGAAAGTATTATTTAGCTCGAGTTTTCAATGGCAGCATTAAAAAGAACACCAAATACATTATGAAATTGCCTAATTTCCCTCATGAGTCCAAGCACGGGTTATTTTTCCAAAAAGGCTTGGTGCTGTATGCTCTAAGTAAAGACGGTGATGAGGTTGTACCTACAGACCAGATTTCAAAAGACCATTTTGGTATTTTGGGAAATTGTGTCGGAATACCCAATAATATTTTTACAACATTAACTGATTCTGACGAGTTTCATTCTCTCCCTCTTCCAACAAGTTCTGCATCGAAAAATGAGCTGCCATATTGCGCTCATTTCGTGCCTAAAAATGAAACAGACCTTCCCTTATTTCTAAAAACAATGAAAGGTGTTTTGCAAACTTCATCTGGAGCTATCAGTCTCGAGGCCCTTGATAGCGGAACCCACCAAATGAATGCAGCCAGTCCAGAAATTTTGACAACTCTCAATACAGTCCTTAATGAAAAATTACCTGTTGTAATGAACCCAATTACTGTGTCATTTAAAGAATCAATAACAAAAACCACTCCTATGGTATTACTTACAAAAGCCCCTAATAAACACAGCCGATATTGGGGAAGAACCATTCCAATGACTTGCGACGAGGAAATATTCTTTCGAGATGAGTATAAACCCGATTGGAAACTCACTCCTGAATTCTCAAAGCAGATTGTAGAAAATTTCGAATGGGATTTAAACGTTGCGAAACGTATTTGGTCACTTGGTCATAAAGAAGCCCCTGATAATTTAATATTTGATAATACAAAAGGAGTCCAGTACTTACATGAAATTAAGGATGCATTTTGCTCAGGATTCCAGCATGTATGCCACTATGGCCCAATAATGGAAACCAACTTGAAAGGCGTGAAACTAAGCCTTGAGGATGTCTCTCTGTTCAGTGATGTTATTCATCGTGGTGCAGGACAGATTATTCCATCTTCAAGAAGATTAGTGAAGGCATGTGTTTTGGCCTCTGATCCAGTAATACGAGAGCCCATGTTAAAATGCGAATTTTATGTCCCTTCGCTTCAAGCGGAATCTTTCTCAGAGCTTTTGAAATCGAAAAATCTTCCTATTCTTGGGATTTTGGAAGAAAGCAATGATTTATACAAGTTTACAACAAAAATTAGTTGCAGAAAGTACCTGTTGGACTCTAAAGAATCATGGATAAGAGGGGAAAATGTGTTTCTTTCAAAAATTTGTGGCTGGGAGGCCGTTCCAGGGTCTATTTGGGAAGAGGGATCTGAGGCACACGAAATTGTAGTGCTAGAAAGAGCAGTAAAAGGCATGAAACTGGAAGTCCCTCTATACACGGAATTTTGTGATCAGTTATAGCGAAAATTGTTCGCAACTATCTTCAATTTTGGTTTATTAAGTGAACTGAAAGATTTTAATAGAAGGGTAAGAATTAACAAAACATGGGCAAAGTTGCAATTTCAGTTTCCAAGAATTCTCTTCCCTATGTCTATTTAAGGCTTTAACAAACAGTTTAGTAGATCTTGTGGACTTCTACATTTTGTTAACCACTCTTAAGAATTTTTAGCTATCACTAATGAAAAATTCCTGGAAGAAATGGAACTGACTAGAATTTCATTGTAGAGTGTACTGCGCTCTAATTTGACCATATGAAGTGGAATACCTAGAGACTGGCTGGAGATACACAAAATTCTTATCCCTATTTAGATTTAACATCTATAAACAGAAAGAGCCAATCAAACTGAAAATTACAATGAGAATACTTCATGTTTGGTGCAACTAAGAAAACCACCTACAAATTCGATGCTGATTCTATTCCTTGAGGAAGTTATCTAAAAATTGCTTCAATACTTTTTCCTATCTTTTCTCATATTTTTACGGCTAACTTAGCTATTGAAACCCCCTGAAAATGACAGTCCTAAATCATGCTTTGCCCGCTGCTGCAAAAGATAGCATCAGAAATTGTTATATATTTTGGATTTAGCACCATCTGAATTAAAATCCTGCAAAAAATCCTGCTCAAGCAGAGCTATGCACAGCGCCTTGCTCCACGTTGTGCCAGTCAACTTGGTGACTCTATTCCCTCATTTTGCATGACTATAAAGCCTGCTCATGGTTCTTCAAAGTATCGAAATTTTACCCGAACTAACGGATCAACTTGATCCAATTTTTTCTGATCCAGTATTTAAATTGATGTAATTAGAGTATGGAAATATCCAAGACTGAAAAATTCGAAATGAAAGTATATTTCATTGTGGATCGAAGAGAAATTTTCAAATCTAGAGGTTCGAAGCAGTTCATTTAATCTGACTCTTTAATACTCGTCTAAATATATCAATATCTGTCTTGCATAAGAATAATTTTCTAAAAGGACATAGAAATCGAATCATCATAACATCACAGGAAGGTTCTTCAATCAGAAAGATATATAGTTACCATGCTAATACTCCTAAAGCCTAGAGAAAATATTCTTCATTAATGAAAATTGAGAAGAGAGAGAGGAAAAAAAGAGAGTACATGTCTCGAAAACTTCTTTTTGATATTGAGAGTTAAACGTTTGGGTCTTCTCAGTACTACACTATGGGTTTTGCGTCAAGCTTATGTAATATTAGTTGAAAGGAATTCAGGAGTGCACAACTATCCTTCTTTTAGGTATGTGATCCACCCAAAAAATCTAATATCCGTTAAACTATGCAGTAAAATTAGAGTTTACACGAATAAAAAACTCATCGAAAAAAATTGCCACCTGATATTAGAGACAAAGAAAGACTTGAAGAATTAAATCTTGCCTCTTTTGCTTAGATTTACAGGATGAAAATATGCAATAAAGCATGAAGAATTATTGATGCTCTTTTCACATACAATCTCTCTCTCAATTTCAAAATTTTTGTAAATTCTCCACTTTTTAGTGGAGACAGGTTTAAAGGAATGCTAAGTAGATCTTCAAAAACATTTAATCCAACGGATTGGTAACTATTGCTTCGAAAAATTGTTTAGTCTGACATTCTATCATTGTTATGATGTTTGGATACCAGGAAAATCTGACTTTAATAGAAATATCATGAAACTAGCCTGATTCAGTAACTTCACTCAAAATCATATAAAACACCGTTATTTGTAGCAAGAACATCGCCAGAAATCGCTATCCAGCATATATTTGATGATAGCTAGCTCAACGCAGTCCAGTTTAATGCTTCTAACCCAATTTTCCACTCAATATTTCTGTACCAGTTAACGATATGATTCCAATTTCCTCGAAACTGCTTTACTGTAAATACTGTGCTTGAATCCGCAAAACCTTTAAATTTTATCGAAATAATCGTTTACCTCTAAATCAACTCGGTTAAATTTTTTCCATTCAGTAATCGAACTTAATATAAATACCTCACATTTCTCAATATACTCAACACATTAAAAAAAATAATAACTACAACAACACTACCTAAACCATTATCAAAAATATCAACATGAACAAGACTTTACTTGTTATTGTTGCTTCAGCCTTACTGATATGCGGGGTTGCAGCTCAAGATAATACTAAAGTGTGCCAAGGAGAGTGTCCAGGTGGATGCTTTTTCAACACTGGACGAGAAAGATGCACTGCTTGCCCAGCTGGCTGCATGAACTGCACTGACTCTAACACTTGCACTCAATGCTATCCTGGATACTTCTTAAATTCCGAAAACAACTGCGTCAGCTGCGGAGTTTATGGATGCAAAACATGCACTGCTCCTCAAGTCTGTACCGCCTGTGAAAGCAGCTACTTCCTCGTGAGCAAAGATAGATGTGAACAATGCCACAGTCTTTGTGATGTTTGCGCTAGCAGCACAAGGTGCAAAACATGCCAAACCGGACGAGGCTTCGGAATTTTCCTCAATTCAATGAATGGAACCTGCGGCGTTTGCTCTGAAGGCTGCCTTAATTGCACTCATCAATACATGTGCACCAAGTGCGCTCTCGGATATACTCTCCGCAATGGACAATGCCAACAGTGCCAGATGCCTGGATGTATTTCTTGTGATCAAGACACCTCTAAGTGTGCGAAATGCGACGTAGGATTTTATCTTTCTAATGGCCAATGCACCCCATGTGCAAATGGCTGCCTCAGCTGCAGTGATTACTCAACCTGTGACCAATGTGCTGATGGCCTTTTCAAGAATGAGAATGGTGGTTGCACTCCTTGCATGGCGAATTGCTATAAATGTCAAGATGGAAAAACTTGCATGAAGTGTTTCAATGGATTCGAATTTGATGACGAGAAGGGACAATGCACTCTGTGCAAGTCAGATTGTGCTTACCTCACTCCATTCTAAGAAAATTAATGGATGATATATATATTTGAAATTCATTGTGCTAACTAAGCTTGAATGATTATTGTTGTATGAGCTAAGAAAATATATGTGGAACATTCAATGTGAATATAATGAGAAACTAAATTTCCTCAATAGAATGAATGAATTCATGCCTGCGAAAAATGCATAATCTAATCTATGAAATAACAATACACATGCATGCTTTCGGTTTTCTTAAATTCCTCCTCCATGCAATGGCAGTAGGTCGGTAGCTTTGGGGTTTTCTGCGATTTTACTCTCTCAATTCTTTCTGCCAGGTCTCCAACTAACGATCTCCTGGTTCTGTAGAGTATTACTTCCAATTAACGATATATAAAAACTCTATGCATAGGGCATTTTAAAATGAAATTTGAGAAAATATCTCCAATATCATAAAGTAGTAGATTCGGGGTTGAAGTAAAGCGATTAATAAGTTGAAAAAAGTGACAATCGAAATAGTAAGGCAGCTGTCTTAAAAATAAATTTTGTAGCTATCTTCACTTAATGTTTGCGAATTCTTAATAAATAGATCCTTTATTCATAAAATTTCGAGTTATGATTTTTATTTGTTTGCGTAACTTAACTTTTGCTTGATATTACGAGTTAAAACATTTCTATTTTCAATGAATTTTAAGGCTCTTTCCATTATACAGTAAATAAGTCAAAATATAAATGAAATTACTAGAGATCACCTTGGTGTTCTTCACTTCCTGACCTTCACACTCATAATATCGTTGGTCCTAAACGTGTTTTTTAAAGTCATTATTTCATTATGATTCATAGCAAGTTCAATTCTAGTGGTTGGAGACGATTGGTTGCTTAGAGGAGCGTCCTTAAATAATGAATCAGTTGTTTCATCGAGGCGAGAGTGAGCTGGAGATTGAATATTCGAATTGTATCGGAGTCTTTGAGTTGCTTCGCTTACTGTTGTTTTGGGTGGTTCATGGTATGGGAGAGATGATACTGATTGCTTTGGTTTCCTTTTCCAGATATCTTTGCCAATGCTATACTCCAAGAATGCTTTAATTTTGTTCAAAAGCGGAGAAGCTGTTCTTTTGATAACATACCACATCTCAATAACTTGATAAACCAAAGTCAGAACCATCACTGCAGTTACTAATCCAATTATTCCCCATCCGATCAGGATCTTCTTCTCTTGGGGTAGTTTGATTCCCATGTATTCATAAACAGCATGTATGAGAAACAGAGATGGGATAACAGCGTTCAAACCCTCACAGACTTTAATGATCACATCCTTGAGCTTTCGATCAAAGAATCTCCATTTGAGTATTCCCAAGAAGAAAGCAACATTGGTTCCAAGAGCCGTGGAACATTGTATCAGAGGATAATTCGAGAGAGTCGAAACAAAAGAGACCAAGAACAGACTTCTCAGACATGATGCTAGTGCCCAATATTTGTTCTTGGCTTTGGGATCTGGTTGTTCAGT
>ENA-UOTZ01000046-UOTZ01000046.1-compost-metagenome-genome-assembly--contig:-NODE-46-length-78995-cov-8.279303_pt1 | contig 78995 bp, 48 predicted proteins | sample MGYA00238144_ERZ746983 | MGnify/ENA primary metagenome ERZ746983 (study PRJEB28759, sample SAMN06268863) | compost metagenome | isolation source: single cell | place: USA: California, Emeryville, Joint...
AGCTCTTGCAAATTGTTCTCCGGCAGAAGGGTGCGGTTGCGTTTCCAGATGTCGATTATGGAGAACCAAAGTTTTTCCGTGAGTTCGATGCTTATCATCTGATACAACAGTTGGCCCAGAGGGAACGCTGAAGGTTTTTTCACCACACAAAATTGCGTTTTTGAAGTATAATTCACAGCAAATTGAATGATAGAAGTTCTAATTGATTCGTTTTGACTGAGCGAATCACTGAATAGCAAGTTTAGTATCCTTTCTAACCCATTAAGCTGCCCGAATTCTTCAGGATATTTTCTCTCGATTGAAGATAGTCTGTAGCGGTTGAGATAGCTGGCTGGGACTTTCAGAGCTATTATTAGCCGATAATCATAGATACTAATTTGGCTCAGAATACCAAGAATATTTGAGCAAACTGATTCGTAGGTGAGATCGCGCTGGAAGTTGTATTTCGCGGCAATCGCTTTAATTACCTCAAGAGTCGGGTCTTCAAGCAAATCGAGTAGGAAAGCGATGAATCGCAACTCATTTAGAGGATTGATGAGTAATATTTGATATGCTTCGAGGCATATAACAGATCTTGGAGCACAGGCAGTTTGGAGTGTAATTATTTCAATCTGGGAGTCGGGAAGATAGAGCCATGAAAGAGCAGAAGCTGCTCTTTTATGATCCTGAGGCGATTCATAGAAGGCAATTGCTTTTTCTTGGTTTGCTTTCTCTTCTGCTTCTGTGTAGACCAAAGCTTCTACAGGTACCTCATTTTTCTGAGGATTCCCAGCTGGCTTTTCTGCCTCCTTTTCTTTCTTGACTACATTTTGGGTCAATAATCGTTTATAATGATCAAATTTTCGGTCTAATGCTGCAAATAATCTAGTGTTGTGATATTGTGCAAGATCATTCATTCCGGTAGTCTGGCGAATAGTATCCATGCAAAGGTTGTAAAGGTTATAATCTGCTTCTGTATGGTTCTTGATTAGAGTTCTAAATGTTGCTGGCAAGAAAAGCCAGAAAATTTTCATTTGGAAAGGATCAAGCCCTTTGAGAAACCTTCTGAGAGTGTTGCCTCTGTTTTGCTGGAACTCGAAGATATCCACAGAAGCATTAGGCAGACTGTAAGGAAGCTCGTCGGTAAATACAGCTTCCATGAAGTATTTTTGGTCCCTCAACAAGTTTTCTAATCGCTTCATAATATCTTGCTTAGATAATTCAAAGAACATCTCGAACAAACCATCAGTCAGCAAGGTTATATCAAATTCCTCGGTAACACTGAGCTCCTTTTTGTTGCTAATGGCTGTCTCTTTATTATCGGGAATTTGGAGTTTCTTCTCGCTTTCGATATTAATTTGAGTCTTGCTAGTCTCAGCAGGCTTGGGTTTCTGGATTTCTGCCAAAATCTCCTTTTTGCTTTCTTCTTCTTTTTTCTCAGCAGGAATCGATTGCTGTTGAGCATTCTCTTGAAGGCTAGCTTGGAGCTCTTGAGTCTTTTTGGCTGCTGCTTCTTTCAGTTTCAACCTTTGTAGGAGTTGGTCGTCCAGAATGTTACTAATTTTAGCCAAACCCTCAACCCCTTCAGGTTTTACTTCTGTAATTAGTTTTTCTTTTATTGGCTTCTCCACAAAGCTGCCAAATTGAGAATAAAATGAAATAAAACTTTCGAGACAGTCTCTTTGGAAGTTGAAAGAGTGAGTTTTCATTGAATTTTCTTTAGCTTTAGTGCAAAGTTCTAAATCGTCTTTTTGCGCTGTTGCCGCAATGGAACTTGGCATCCTCAGATAGTAGTAAATCACTGATGAATAGCGATTTTCACTAGAATAAGTCTTTCCTGGACTGCTTGAGGTATTCAACCGATTATCGACCACTATTTTTCCTTCGAGAGTAAGCTCTGAGTAGCATTGAATTTCTAACGGGTTCAACTCCTCAGGTGCTGTCTTCTCCTGTTTGAAAGTTTCCAGTTTATTGAGGATAAAAGCGAGATTAGCCTCATTCCAAGATTTTTGCTTTTCAATCGTGTAGGTACTGCAAGCCCTGTAGAGGTCTGAGACAAAAGTTACAGCTTTAGGAAAATCGAGATTGTGTCCGTGGTCTTTGAGAGAAAGGTCGCAATAAATTGTGTATATTTGACTCACCAGAGCTTCTAGGAGGTCAAAAAATTTAGCACCTTCCTCTTTGGAGAGCCCATTGGCTATGTCACCGAATCTTTTCAATTGAAGAGAATAGAGCAGCTTCAAAATATTTTCCATCATAAGTATTTTATAATGGCTAGGTTCCTTGGAATGGGTTTCATACACTTGTTTTAGAGAGCGGACTACGCTTCCAAGGACTTCAAATGCGAGGACAGCAGTCAAATCAATAGGTTTGTCTCCAGACCCAGAGCTAACGAAAAAGCCTTTGCTCTTTTCCAAAAGAGCAACGATAAGATTTTCAGCAAGATAAGGCTGGTATTTAAACGATTCAATCAGAAGGTCAATAAAGGAAGTTGCTTTTGAATCGTCTACTGTTGAATCGAGGTCTTTAAACTTTTTCGAGACAATGTAAGGAATGCCATGAGAGAAATTGTCAACAATGTTGATCAAATGAATGAAACACCAACTCAATAGGAATGTCTCCTTGCTGAGCGGATCTTGGTGAAGTCTTTGGAGCGCTTTGAAGAAATAATCGAGTATCTTATCAATCACCTCTTTCACACTATGAGGGATATATTCTTTCAAGTAGGTGAACACTGGTGTCGGGTTCTTGAGAGAATAGAGAATCATAGACAACTCTAATGAGAAATATTAAATTTGGAAGGAAACATTCGAGCAATTACCTTGAGGATTGGCTAGTTTTCGTTCCACCTTCAGTTGTTCATTGGCTTTTGGGTGAATTAATTCAAAATTATTCTCGAAAAACTCCGCCAGCCAGTCAGGCCACTCGGTCTCTTGAGGATCAAGTAACTTCTTGATAACATCCTTGAAAGGAGTTTTGGGCGCTGGATTATATCCTGCTATTATCTTTTTCAGGCGTATTTCCATCAATACATTTTTATCATAACCTCCTGACAAAGTCTGAACTAAAAACAAGGCTTCCAGTCCTAAACCAGCGTCAAAGCTGCGATTAGGCAACGTAAGCAGCTCCTTCAGCCCCTTATGATCCAAGAAATGACCTTCCCTGAAATTCTCAAAGTACGTTTTCTCCAGAAAGCTCAACACTCCGAATAACTTGCTTGCAAACCCAAATTCTTGATCGAATAACGCATCAGCCTCTTGACTGTACTTCCAAAGTTTGTAGCTGGTTAGGGCACCTTGAAGGAGCATTTCCCAAATTTCCTTCTTTTTCTTGCTCTCCTTACAGTCAAAATAGATGGGAATTAGGAATTGGCTCGCAATGAATGGAAGCGTTCGCGCCAATTGAATACAGTGATTATAGATTTGAACGATCATTGTGTCCTTCACTGTATCCTTTTTCTCTCGCAGTGCTGTCATGTTGTCAGGCGTCACATTTTTGCTGAGAAGCTTCGTGATTTGCCTGAAAAGTGCAAGTCTTTCATCAAGTTCTGTTGGAGGGAACAGCAATGTTGATTTCAGAGCAAAATTGATCCCGAGCGAGAATTTCAAGAAGTTAAAGAGGGCTGGTTCTTTCGATTCAATAGACTGGCAGCATGAAGCGATCAGAGCTAACGCGCTGTTTTTATTTTTTCCTGGCTCAGCTTTCTCTTCTTCAATGAGATCTTTCACGGGTTCAAAGCGCAGCACCTCTTGTATTGCGGACAGATGCTCAGAGATATCATATCTTACAAGATGAGATTCAAAGAGGTCAATTCTTTGGAATTTGATATCGGAAGATCTCAGCTGAATGAATATCCATTTCAGGGTTTCTCGGCGCATGCTGCTTCTAGTGAAATTATCAGGTATTCCTATTGTGATAGGTATCAATTAAATGCAAGGGGAAATTATTTACTAATCATGCCCAAGAGCAACTTCTGAAGCACCTTCAAGAAAATTCTTCCTATTGTGATAGATATCAATTAAATGTAAGAGGAGATTATTTACTATTCACGTCTAAGAACAACTTCTGTAGCATCGTCAAGAAAATTCCTCCTATTGGATAGACGTCACTGAACAGCAAGACACTCTTACTGACAATTTCATTGATATTTTTAATGAAAGCATCGAATGCTCCTTGACACATCTGATATCTTTCCGTAGAGAATTGATTCTCCTCTTTCGTAGGGAATGCTTCCAATATAACTTCTTTCACTTTGAAAGGAGTATCAAGGAATTTTTTCAAAGTTGCTATGAGAGCTGTTTTTTCGGCTGAATCGATCTCTTTGAATAATTTCAAGTTACTGTCCAGAGCGACCTTCCAGTTGAAGAGACTGGTGAGACTCTCAACTCTTTGCATCATTCGTATAACGAAGTGAAGTTGGTTTTTCCCTTGGCTACCATTGCGAGTTAAATTCGTGTTAAAGAACCTTGTTAGAACGATATTTCTGAAAGTCTTTTTCGAAAGGGTGTATTCATCGCTGAGGTCTTCGAGGCCTATTGGATGAAGTAATTCGAGGAGAGGCAGCCCGTCCCAAGCCTCAAATGATTTTTTTCCCTCTGTAAAGAAAGCAAGGTTCAGCAAATTCCATAACCGATTTGAATAATCGGAGAAGAAACGTGAAGAAAAGTGGCTATCAGCAATAGACTTAAACTCTTTGTGAGGATCCGTTTTTGCATTCTTCTCCTCTAACAATGCATCAAAGTAGTTCTCGACGATATGGAGAAAGATTTTGACTGCTCCGAGGAGAAATTCCGATAAACTAATATTTTGGGCTTCTAAAAGCTTATTAACTAACTGTAAGCTTTGCTTCTGGTGTTCAGTGAAGACACAAATATAAGGATCATCTGGGAGAGCGTGCGTGAAAATAAACTGCAAGTAGTGGCAATACTTCAATGAAGCATTTGTGAAAACTCCATCGAAATAGAGAGAATTGAATTGCTTTTTTGTATTGTAATGACTGACTAGTTGAATCAGCTTTGCTCCATTCATAATTTCAGCCTCTTCGATTTTGAGGTTGGCTGTTTCTACCTGAATTCTCACGAAATTTGACATATGTTTTTCGTAATTCTTCGTCAGAAGCAAGGCCGTTTTAGGATCCAAATTCAGTTTTGAAGATCCCTTCCAGTATTTTGAGTTAACAAAGAGGACTGAGCATGGGTGCGCGAGCCACTCAATCATTCTTTCATAGCGTTCCTCCACAGCAATATGGCATCTCTCTCGCAGATTTTCAAGAACATCGTAATAAAGCTCCAAAGAACGGAGTCTTAGAAGCTTGCTGTAGAGTTCTAGTTGAGGGATATCCTGAGATTTTTGCAAGGTTTCATCATATAACTTCTTAGTCAAGTCTAGTAAAGATTTTTCAGTGGAAAAGACAATCTTTGGAAGGACATCGCCCTTGAAGTTCATAGTTTGCGATGAAAACGAATCGTAAAATCTAGCCACATTCAAAGTGCTAGGTTTAAAATGAAAAAGAGATTCTCCATTGAAAAGTGAGGTAGTCATTGCGGATAGCAGCTTTCCTTTCAGTACATATTCTTGGCAGAAATGTTCGTTTTCTTTGAGTGGGGCAAGGACGACTGATAACTCCCAGAAATTTTCCCAGGGTTGCTGGTAGAAGTCTGGTAAAGAGGCAACTACCTTACAGAATTCGCTGTCGTTTTTCTTTTCTTCCAGAAATTTGGAATTTGAAGTTCTTTCGAATTTTATATTCTGAAACCATAGCCAAATCAGGAATCTCCCAGCTGAGTATGCTAGTTCCGATTTGGCGTAGGCTTTTAATCCGAATAGCTTTTCTAAGGGCTGAGTTTCCATTATTTTAGTTTGTAGTTGTTTTCTGTAGGAAGAACTCAGAGTATCTATACAGCAGTAAATGAGCTCTGCAAAATTGTACAGACCCCAAATGATTTTAAGCGCTGTTCGATTGTGCTGATAACTAATTGGAGAGTCGTGGATAGCACTGACGCTTGTGTCTTGTAGCTCGAGAACTGAAGCAATGAATTTCTCGTAAAATTTCTGGTGGTCGTATTTTTCTCGACAGAAATCGTATTTCGTTCCCAATAAGACAATATTGATTAAATAGGTAACCTCAAAATGAGTGCTGCATGTGTCTCGAAAGGGCAATTCAACGATTGTTCTTGCAGCGAATTGAGTGATAGATGGAAGGAAGTCAGGATTCTTGTTCTTAATATGAGCAACTTTATAGAGCGCGTTCCGCCTAATCAAAGTTTTCAGGGCTTTGATGAGGTATTTAAGTGACTGAGCGAGTGCGAGACTTCTGCGATTCGATTGAAAGCCTTTGGCTTGTAGAAAAGTACCGACTGCGTTCGCTAACAAGAACTGGAAAACGGACTCGGTCTCTTTTTTCGAGGAGGCAGTCAGGGCGTCAAGGAATTTTTGGAAAGCAGCTCTGTGTGCGTCATCTGAAAGTGAAAAATCGTAGGTGTTGCGCTTGTTGAGACACAGTACTTCTCGGCAACCGAAAACAATCATCTCTGAAATAATGAGGCAGCAGTCCTCGAAAGTTTCAATTTCAGCCTGACTTGCTCCTTCGGCTTTACCGATAAAATCTGAAGCGATTTCGATCGCTGTAGTGTCGATTCCAATCGGCAAAGCCATAATTGCTTGTTTATGAGGATCAAATCCTGACTTCCTCATCCTTGAAGAGATCAGTCGCAATTTGACTAACAAAATAGTTAATCTAACTCAAAATGAAAGTGAAATTATTATTTACCCAAGAGAGCATGGATGGAGAGCAATTTTCGAAGCAAGTTCACAATTGCATCGGCAGAATTGCTCTGCATGATGTCGTATAGGTCTCTGAAGAGTGCAAGACCTCCGATCTTCGAGGCATGCTCTTTGGAGTTGTTCCCTCCTGATTTGAAGAATTGCGTCTGCTCGAAGAAAGACTCTTCAGCTACAGAACTTTGAAGCAGATCTCCTGCAGCTCCTTTCCAAGTCTCGCAGAAAGTCATCAGAAACTTGCTTTCGCTGTATATCTCCTCGAATCGCTTCACCACGTCACTGAATTTAGCAGCTGCACTCGAATTACCGTCACTTTTTGCAAAGTTGCTGAGAGTCTTGAAGATTTCATTGAGGTTATTGTTTGAGCTATTGAGGATCAGCTCATATGGCCTTAGATAAGACAGGACAAATCCCAACAGAGCTTCAAGGTTATCAATCGTATACAGTTGAGTGCTTAAGTGATGGAACCAGCTTGAAACTGCTGTTGTGTTGTGTGTATTCAATAGTACACTATGGGAAGGTGGCTGTGTCGGTACTGTCATCTTTGAGTATAAGCACATTCGCTCAAAGGAATAGATATCTTTGAGGCTGTTTGCAAGGATATTCGCACGTTCTGGGGTAGCATGTTGTAATTCTGACATGCAAAACTCGATTGCGCGGTTTTTTGCTGCTTCAAGCTTGGGATAATCAGCAAGGCGGTAAATTTTTGGTTCAACAGTGAAAGTTTTCTGCAAGAACAAGTCTTCTTGCAATCTTCTCAAATCTTGAGTGAATTCTTCTAACGCTTCATTCTTGAAGGTGGAATATTTAAAGTCTAACTCTAGTAGAGTAGGCTAAGGGGGAATTAGATAACTTGTCTTAATCGAATTGTACCAAAAGATCGATCATTGCTGCGCTGTTTTTAAAATTTATATAAGATTTATTTAGATACTGCAAATTCTGTTTGCATCAGTCTCAACAATTTCTGATTGTGGCTTGTAAGATTTTGATTCGCTGATTAAAATCCAGCGATTTACATTATTATCGGATTATTGTTCTTCATTCTTTCTTATTACTCTCAGGGTGCAACAAAGAGAAAAGGAAAGCGTTTCCTTCCAAACTGCCACAATTTTCTTGAAGATGAGAAGAGATTGTATCGAGCTTCAAATCCAATATATTTCATGGTGATACGTTTCTAATGAGTGATATACTCTTACAATACATTATCATTGAAACGTTTGTTACTATCTTTCGTTTCGAAAGGATGCTATAGAAAGCAATTCTACCAGATTTTTCATTATTCTCATCCGTCAAACCCAAGATCTCTATCTGTCTTTTGAGTAGCCTTCTTACTTGACAAGTATTCGCACCATCAGTGCAGATCCACAGAGCTGAATACCTTGCTGTCAAGGTAATTTTTTCTGTATGTCTTGTTCTACTATCTTAGGTAAATTAGAGATATTAAGTTCAATTAAGCCAATTTCTCATCTGAATTGAAAAATTCAAATGTAGATCTGCTAAAAGGTTTCCAATTCTTATTCATATTGTAAAACAACTTATTCTTCTAATCTAGCAACGTGGTATGTATGAGAAAAAAAACGTATATACAATCATGAAAAAAATTAATAAGATTATTTGCAACTATTTACTCCTTAATAAAACTAACTTTACGTCATGAGAGAAATATATTCGCGATAATAGATATACACCTTGTCTTTCACGTTCAAATTAATTCAAACATAATTATAATGCTTCGTAGAAACAGGCTGAGCTTGCTTGCACTAGTACAACATTTAGTTATAAACTTTTCCTTTAAATCAATGGAATTTACATCCATCTGCCGTTTTCGCAGAGTAGGTAATATTTCCTGTGCTAAAATCGATCACTTTCACACTACCATTCGCGCATGTAATCACAATCGAATCTCCCTTCGCATTCCATTTGGCAGTATTAACCCACCCTATGTATCTTATAGCTATAGACGTAATAAATTATTACATGGCTCGCCTGCATGGGTTAGTTTTATTATTTTTGCCATTCTATTTTCCCTTTTATCGTACACCTTAATGTTTGAATCAAACCCGCAGCTCACTAGCAGGTTCCCATCGCATCTCCAATCGATCCATCGACAATCTACACCGAAAAATATAAGACCGATTGATTAATTGGTATCTTTACATTCATTATCAATTTGCAATGGAGTCTGTGTAGTCCAAGTGGATTTAACCCCATCGAGGAACATCAGCATTTTTCTATCGTATTTCACCGCAATCAATGGAATATCGACAATCGGATTGAACCGACATCGGTTATACCAACCTAATTCCCATTTGTAAGCTGAAGACTCTGTCGAAATACCTGAATCTTGATTTTGGGTCAGTTGATAATGAAAACCGACTTTATCAGTATCAACTGCAGAGACCAACAGAAGTCCAGACTTATCGATCGTAGCAATATTGGCTCCTTCAGGATCAAAGCTCAGGCCTTCAACTATATCTAAAGGGAAAAATGCCATTATGCTGGGGATTATCGAGGTAAAAGGTACTTTTATGAAGTGGCTGCCATTTTGATTTTCTCATGACTTTCATCTCGGAATAGTTAAATACATGGTAGCCAACTGCGTCCTTTACAGATATAAGCCCGGCGATGCTTCGCTTTTGGTTCCAACAAAGATCACCTGTACCAACAGCTAGTATATTTATTAATGAAACGAGATTTCATCAGAGATTTTTACGTCCTTTGACTTCAGTAAATTGAAAGACTTTTTCCATATCCTTCGATACATCAAACACTTCAAAGTTCGCGGCTTTTTCATAGACATGATGCAATGAAATCAGGCAGTTCGACCCGTCGAGATGTTCGACAAACGTCCTCATTCCTATGCATGGATCAGAATAAAGCACTCTGACACATTATACCTTTTTCAGTGGTCAGCTGCACTCCTTTAACGAAGTACTTCGGCTTACTGCGCTTAATTTCTTGTACTGTTATCATATTCGTCTCCCATGAGCTCCAAGCAATCGTGATTGGATTACTTGCACCTAGAAGACCGAAAAATCAATTGAATCCAATTACGTGACCTTACTATCTAAGATAATCGTGCCCACCGTCACGGGTTGTCGATTTTCCTGTCTCTCGAGTAATCGCTGAATCAATTTCTGCACAGACTCAGGTTGTTTCAGCCATTCAAGCTTTGTAAGCAGCGCGCCTAGCTCCCCTTTGTAAAGGTCAGGATCTTTTATTTTCGGTAGAAACTCCCATTCTTGGAAGGTAATCCCGCTCATCTCAAGTCCCATTAGCCCCAACCTGTATAATGCTGGATTTGAGACACTCGAAGACGCGCTGTTCGGAACATCGAGGTTTGAAAGAGAAGCTAATGTTGAGCTACTCTTCTTACGAGGAGCTTCGCCCCAGTCTCCGAATAGAAATTGGTCAATATCGTGAAGATAGTAGATGTTTTTCTTTTGAAACGGAAGAGGCGTGAATCCCATTTTATAAGAAAGGAAGTCAATGTCTGCGCTCAGGTCTGTTAACATTTTTTCAATGTCTAATGGCTCTTGTTTATTGTCGTAAGCATCAATGGTGTCGTAAGGTTTCGTGACAAAAGCAATGAGTTCTTTCGACATTTCAAACCGATTTATGATAACAAAATCCTTATTATCGACGTTAATGCAAAATCGGAGGATCTCTTGTAAAAAGAGAGTGGTCGTGCCAGTAGGATCTTGTTTATATATTTCTGAGTTGATATCTAAGGCTCTGATGGCATGTCGCTCCTTTGTTGAAACCGTTTTTGCTGAATAGACCTTGTAGTAGCTTGCTTCGAAGAGCAGATGGAAATCTGAGTATAGTGAAATGAGCCTCGGAGGCATAATGGGGTGGAGAAACTGATCTTTCTGTGTGGCCATTTTTTCGGAAACCTTTAAATTTATTTTGAGAACTATTCGTAATTCCAAATGAACAGCCGAATTGCTTGCTGATCGATGTTTAATCTTATAATTTTTAATGGTTAATGGGATAATAGAAAATACTCTTTCATATGGTAGGTCCATTTTTTCTTGTAAAGCCGCCATTAGAAGTTAGCTACTTCTCCGTATATGAGTTTTAGAGATGAGACCAAAAGTTCAATAATTTTGGAACGTCAATCGATCGCGAATGACTGAGAAGAGAGTAAAATTACAACAATAGCTAAGTGAGCAGCAAAAACTCACTGATTGTTCGAACGCTAACTCAAATGAGAATGATTTAAAAAAGACAATTACGGAATAAATATGGATGAGATTAATAGCTGACAAAATCTGATACAAGCACAAAGCTTCTGGGTTTGACAGCTTGTGCAGCGATGAAGCCATTAGAAAAGCTATGATGATAAAAAAAAAAGTATCAGAAACCAGAGTAACTCATAATCAAGGCAAACAAATTTTTTTTTTTTTATTTTATTGAAGCACTAATAGTTCTCGCTTGTCCAAAATTTTGAAAATTTATAAGTTATTCATTCATGCTGTCGCTCCTTGCCTCAAAATAAGTATTTGTGTTCGGTCTTGGGTGAGCCCCTATCATATTATGCAGTTTTTTTGTTTTTTTTTTCATAATAGAATTTGTCAGCGATTTAGGCCGATTTTCGAAGTGCGAAATTTTAAAATATCAGCATAAATGTCAAGATTCGCAAAGACCCTACCAGAAGAAGTCTTTGCCGATCATTCCATCATCCGAAGACTCTACTCTCTCCGTCAATCTCTCCTTCCTTGCTGCTGTATTCATGACTCAACTCTCCACTTCTCACTTGTAAATACTCAGACCAGAAGACCTTTACGCTCTTTCCAGAAAGAGCTCTTAACAGATCCAGAAGACTACCAAGAATTGCTCTTCATCCATCATCGGGGTAGCACTTTCGTTGGTGTTCGAACAGATCTCTGGACTCTGCAATTTTTCTCAGCGAGAACATTCCATTTCGTCCACGAGATCAGTTTCCTTCAGCTAAGGTCCCCAAGAGTAGCTTATTGTTTCGATGGAGACGAAATTCTCGTTTGGAACTCAGAAAAGGTAGCCTTTTGGCCGATGTTAGGGGATCAGCCGGCCGCATTCGTTGATTTTCGAAGAAATATCAATCTGTCATGTTGTAACTTAACGAAAAGAAAGCTGGCGCTATTTCAAAGTCGTGATTGTCAACAGATTTTCGTTGTGAATACTCGCAACAAAGAAATAATGAAAATTATAACTATTAAGCTGCCGATCATGGTGACGGTTTCTAATTCAGAAGATTATGTGTTTTTTATGGAGAACATTCAATTCTATGAAACCGCGATCTGGGAGCTATCCTGCTACAGATTTAGCACTCAGTTTGAATTGGTTTTTCAAGAGTTCATAGGATGTTCAGATAATCCGTTGTATATAAATGTATTAGAATATGAAAAATCTGTTGTGGTGAGTGATTTGCTGAATACAATGATTATTGATTTTAAAGACGAAAGAAGTTCGGAGGTGAGGATATTAGACAAGAGCTTCCCAAGCAACGTGTGCTCAGTTGCTGAGTTTTCATCAAATGGAGGAATTCTTGGAGTTTTGGATATGAGAGGACAAATTTGGCTTTGGAGATCGAGAAGAAGTTATGAAGCTAATTAAATATGTTATGTAATGTAATATTTTCAAAGTTCATCTTAAGGTACTTTTTGTTATTGTTTATAAATTCATCGAATTTGTGTAGCATGTATATATAACTCTCCTTTGTAATTGTTGCTTCTAAATATGTAAATAAACTTTTAGATAAGAATCGGCTATTGAAATGATTAAAGAGAACAAGCTTGAATCTCCACGAATCAGGATCTTAGCATGAATATTTTAAACCTAAAGCTGAATTCTGACTTGAATCGGTAGATAGAATTTTATTTTTTCCCTGTTATTATATTTTCATAGTCTTTCTCTCAAAACTGAAAAACCTCCATTCAAACGAAATGAGTACAAATATAGCATGTATTAATAACATTTATAAGTAATTCCTGCATACACCCTCAAAAAAAGAGAAATTATTGTATTGATCCACAAGCATTTTCATTTGATTTCATTAAATTCTTCATATCATCATTATTTCTTCTAATAAAGTCTGAGTCGTTGAGAGATTCCATTGATTTGCTCCCCTAAAATCGAAGGGAACCACCAGCAAGCAAAATATCTCTTATATTCCTCTGCATCAACTATCCCTATGTCATTCGCAGCATCTGCAACACAAAGCATCATTAGCTCAGCATCTGCTCCTTCAATAAGGAAAGAAATTGGTTCAAGCTCAAAGTAGATCAACTCACTAGTCAGCTCAACATTGCATAAATCACGCTGCAACCCAGCAAAACACTTCTGGTAGAAATTCCTGCAATTCTCTCCAAAAGATTGATCAATCAAGCTAGCCACAGCGACTTTCACAAGCCCTTTGCTCACTCTACTCTTTACAACAACATGAAAAGTGAACTCCAAATCGTTTCGGACGCAAAACACAAATTGATGAAAATTCTTCGCTGTGAAAAAGATCGCCAGCTGAGTGTTCAGGACCTCGTCGTCATAAGTTCTACATGATCGCGTGACCATAATATCTGGCTCAAATAGGGTGAGCGAGTTTTTTTTTAATTGCATAAGAAGATGAAAAGTGGAATTGATGCTCGAGCGGCCGAAAGTCCCATCGCAGAATAATAGCGACAAAACCGAATGGCTATTGATAACAAAGTGCTGAGTGTTATGGCTCGATTTGTATTGTTTAAGATAACTGCCAACAATTAGATCGATGCAAGGTTCAATTGAATCCCATACAAACTCTTTGAAGGTGATGAAATGTATTCTTCTTCTTGGAGTAGAGCTTTTGAGTCCTGGTAACGCGGCTTGAATGTGAACTATACTACTTTCGATCGCTCTCATGAGAACTCCGTCAGGCTGGTTAGATTCGCTTGAAGAAATAAACACCATGTACACTGTACCGTCAGGCTCAATGATATTGCAAATGCTGTTATTTAGCGAATTGATATTTTTGTTCACGATGACCAGCGTAAACGGCTCCTTTGGAATCCGGCTATCTTTTAGATCCACAATAAAAGAACCTGGAACAGAGATTTCGGATGGTTCAGCATACAGTACTATTTTCTTGAGATCTGACAAGGAATTCAAATGATCAACGCACTTGCGTAAGATATCAGCAGTATCCAGTCCCAGAGTCTCAATCGCGGATTGAACTTCTTTAACGACACTGATATTAGGTTCACTAATTTTAACACGAGGCACATTAATACGAGGCAAAGCTTTCTGCAGAAGTATTGGCTGGATCAGGCAGCTGCTGCGGCCGCTGGATGGTATCTTGTTTAGTGCCGTACATAGAAAGTTATATTGAACTTCAGGGCATAGCCGGCTGACTGCCATTACATCCTGCATGCTAAGACCTTCATTGAGCAGTATACTGCAACATCCACTGAGCACCGCTTTATCTTGAGAAAACAGGTTTAAGGGATGTGCTTTATCCAATATGAATAACCCAAGCTTCATCGAGTCAAGAACATCTTGGTGATGACTAAAGAAGATCTCAGCTCGCGTTCGAAACTTGGCTAAATGCGAAACGCTTTCACAGAAAACCAAGATGATTTGACTCATTTTAAATTTTTCTTCCGTCAGAAAAAGCTCTTCGGTATCAACAGCAGAGTACTTATTCTCGAAATGAAGCACAACGGCCGATTCATCCACCCAACCCTGGCTTTTGCAAATCCGAGCTAAGAACGTCACGCTTTGGAGCTTTTCGTAAGAGTGGAACTCGACGCTTCCAACCAAACACATTGCCAAAAATTGTTCAATTTTCTGATAGCAGCTATCGAAGTCTTGGAGTTCTTCAAAGAAAAATAACCTTTGAGAGCTTACATACATTTCATGATAAGTTGTTATCAAGTGTTTTAGACTCGCGATGCCAAAACCCGAATGATAAGCTGCATCTAAATATTTCGTAAATGAGTCACTTAAGAACTGAAGGTCCAGTGTTTGTATTGAAGGAAGCCATTCTGTTTTCACGAGTTGGTAATAAGGAAAATAGCAATTACGAAAACTCTTTCGAATGATAGGTTCTGGCCCAGGCTTGAGAAATACAGCGATGCTTGTGAACTTGGAAAACTTGAAGCTTATCGGCGTTTTTTTCCGAATAGAACGCTTGATATATTTAACAAATTTCCTGAGCGCCTCCTTTGAGCTGTTGACATTGCGACCAGGAGTATCCAGAAAGATGCCAGCGATGGTTTTCGAGATGAAATTTATTTTGATCACAACGAGATTCATCGTTTGATCGGACGGGTCGACTAAGCAAACTATTCCGTTTGTAACTTTATGCTTGTAATTTTTCAGACAACTTTGGGTTCGTGGATTGTGAAATGTTTCTGAAAGCGTAAAAAGCCTCCTTTTTGAATATGTTCTAGGGTATCTTTGAATATGCGACTGAAATTCTCTATAGATTTCATCGAAATCAGCCTTGTCGATGAAAAGATAGTCTTGACAACCGCAAATTTCTTGGAATGAGGCAATATCGTCAAATAACTTAGCTTTTGGGCTTTCAATAAGAGCCATGAAGTTCTCGTCAGTAATGCTCGTCCATTTTTCATCTATATCAGTTATTTCTTCTATTTTGAGGGTCTCTACTGTTTCCTGGTTTTCGAAATTGTTGTGATAGGAGTTGCTTTCTTGTAGTTCGATTTTTTCGTCTTTTGAGATTTTGAAAGTCTGAATCTCTTGTTCTTCCAGGCAATTTTGAGTCTTTTGGTCGATGACCTGTTGGGTATTTATAGGAGCAGAAATCTCATCCTGCAAGCATTCGTCGATTTTTGCATCATGGGAGCTAGATAGTTCGATGGTGTGAACGGTGTCTCCATCATCTTCAGGCAAAAACTCTCTTCTCACGCAATGGCGAACAGGAGATTCAGACTCTTCAGTTTCTAGGTAAGGCAAGATTTGTTGCTGCTTCTTCGGTGAGGGGAGATTGAAACTAATATCCTCAAAAGTAATCTGTTCAAAGATCATTGCTAATTTTTTGTTTGTTCTTTATGAAAACATAAATGTATTTAAATATGTTTAATGATTCTTGTTCAGTAATTACTGGATGTGAGATATTAGGATTTGAACGAGTCTCTCGAGTGAGCAAAGTTCGATAAACTGCGGAATGATAAAATTATCGTAATAGAATGCTGAGCATAATCTTCAATTGGCAATTCAGTCATTTTAATCATCTATATTGGTATCTCAGAAGAGCAAAATTTACTAATTTTCATTCGATCTCCCTGTTATATTATATTATTCACAATCCATCCTTATAAGTACTCACACTAAGAAACTACTAATAGGTGAAAAATTCTAACATCATTCACATCACACATCAGTAGCATTGAATTTACATTAATTAAGCACATTTCCAGGCGAAGAGCCGAAGAGAGATACACCCTTAGCTCTCTCCCAACAATCATGTTAGATTAATCGACTCAAATTTAATTACAGCCCAGTAATTTTCCCGACGATAGTTCAGAACGAAACCTAGTCTCACCTTATAATCCATCGGCTCGAATTCAATCTGCTTAATCTTAAAAATTTTCACCGCTTCAGCTGCCTCCTTTACTTGGCTTGGTATCATCTCAATTTCAGATCTGTCAACAGAAACTTTTAGCAGGAAATTTCTCACGCTAGACGCCAGCGACACCTTCTCCAACACGCTCTGAACCTGCAGAATATCAAAGGTCTCCACATCTATAACCAACTCAAAATTTATTAAAGAATCCAAGTTTTCCACCTGTTCGAGGTCTTCGATAAGTGATTCTATAGGATAATGGATTGGCGATTGCTTTTCCTTAGTGTCATCGATGGGATAAAAGTAATCTTCCTCCTCAGAGAGATCATCATCTTGAGAGTCGAGGACCTCGCTCACCAAAGTGATCTCAAGCCTCAGATCAGTCAAATGACCCATTTTCCCAAGCGGTGCGAAAAGCGATTTGGGGATATCCTGCTCGATTTCAGGGTAAATAATCACAGTCATTTTGAGTCTATGAAGCTTGGAGTAGCATTTCGCCGCCTTTGCTAGCTCCGTGTTGAATTTTCTGAGCTCATTTGAGCGAAAGCCCTCGAGTTGTAAATTGGAGATATAAAGTTCTTTAGTATTCGCAGCGAGAGATGAGACTTCTCCACTGGCAAGCAAGATTTCAGGTGCTTGAGTGTGTATTTCTGATAGCGCGAATGACCCACATTCTTCCTTGAGAATCAACGTCTCGCTTCTACTAAAATCAAGCGTATGGCCTTTCTTATAGTACATTATGATCCCCTCATCGCTGGGTCGCGGGATCAACCCAGCGATTTCTTGAAAAATCTGCTGCTGGTGGGTCTGAATGTCAATTCGAACTGAAAAATGCCCCATGTGTTTGGTTTCCTTGAGTCCATTGAGTAAATCAATGTAATCATTGCTCTGAGGACGGAAGCGTACTTTAAGTCTCTTCACCATTGGTAATTTTAAAATTGAATCAAATAACAGCTGAAAGCTAACTCTTTCAAAACAACCCGTTTCTTTCCAGATAGCCAACGAGAGTTGCTCGATGCTCGTAAAATTGCCAACAAGCCGCCATAACTCCTTATAAGAAATCGGCGAATCTGTAATGTAAGGATCAAAATCAAACTCTCCGATGTCTGAATCGTCCCCGGAAAGATTTATATGCAGTGTTTTCACGTCGTGAAGAATTTGAAATACATGTGGAGTTAGTCTCGAGAGAGAAGCCGGGAAGAGTTCCTCCTGCTGAAGTAATAGCTGTAGTCCTGATAATAGCCCAGATGATGCTTCGGCAAGTTGACTCCGCTTTTTCTTGCCGTTTATCCAAAATTCAGAGAGCTCTTCTCCTATTCTGAATTGTTCGCTGCTGGCTGAGATGTAAAAAAGGGCCCTGGGATATATATTTAGAACGGGATTGCTTAATACTGCTCGTCGTAGCTTAGTTGATAGTTTGATAAAGCGTATTTGGGCAGAAAAAAACCTTTCTTCGAAATCTTCAAATGAAGAGTCTAGTTCCAGTGACGCTGTTTTTTTAATTGCTGCGCTGGGAAATGAATTGTAGATGAAAGGGTTGACTCGTGAGGCTATTCTGACTGAATAGGTTACTTTTCTGTGTGCTAGAACCCAGAGATTTGTTTTATTATGCAAGGCTCCAGGCATGACAGTGGGGCTGTATGGCAGAAGATGACAGAAATCGCATTTCTCTGGTATGTAGCCGTTTAGTGCGCGTATGTGTCCGGAAATCCTTGCTTGTTTCGATCGTTTGCGGTCGTTGGTCAGCGCGATGGAATCCGAGTTGATCATATTTATTCGTTTAAATAAAAATTGTCTTGATATTATTGAAATTAGATGGATACGTTTGAGAACTGCATGCTTATACATACAAGGGATTATAGTTTAGTTCTCATTGAGAGGGATTACTAGAGAATAAAAATTGCTTTGCTTTTCCTAATAATAGTTGTTTTAGCATCAGATAATTAATATTGCAATGTCTGTGCCGCTCAGAAGATATTGAACAGCAGAGATTAAAGAAAGCTCTTGGATTTTGAAGAGCAGAGCCAGAAGCTAAATCTTTTGCCTGCGATTGCCTTTTTCTCGGCAAATGGAAATTGAGTGGTTCAATATTTTGTGCTTGTAGACTTGGCTGGAATATATTCATTGCTAATTAGCAAGATCATGAAGAATTATCAGAGACCTATGCGAAGAGATTTTCAATTATTATCTCCTCTTCATCTTTTGTCAAACTATACTTTTCATTTTTCGAATTTGTCGAATCAGCTATGAATGAATCATCTTCCTTTGAAGTAGCAGCATTGCAGAGCCTCAACGCGAAAAATACCTTCGCCTCAGATGCTTCAGAGGAAAAGTATCCCTTTTCATATTCCTCTTATGATATACAACTTAGAAGGCTTGACTTTCACCGACTGCCTGCCTAGCATCCAATCGCAAGCCTCATAGGAGATAATATGATATCGATAATTCATTGCAGACAGGTCCAGCGATCTCGAAGTTTCCGAACTCACTCTTGGAGCAAAGACAGCTCGACATCAAATGAAGCACTTTCCATCGGAAAGTCCTATGGGAATGCCTAAAAGCTTGCGGTAGTTGAGATATTAAACTCATTGATAATAACTGTTAAGTTCATAGTTGTTAGATTAAATGAATGTGAGGGTTATCAAAAAGTCTCAGAAGCTGATGCTAATTTATCGCGGAAAAATAAAAGCTAGTCCTCGAGCATAGACCCCAAAGAACCGCCGCTTTCCTTGCTAAATTATCTCTTCACTTCTAAAACTTATTTGTTTGAAGGGATGGGAGAAGAAAATTGACAGAATACCCCTATGCTAGAACAATTACTTTCTAACAATCAGGTTATTCGAAGGGGAGGAATCCTCGGGAGCGCACGTAAGCACCACGGTCTCTAGCTGTAGTTGTTGTTTTTCCTTAGTGTTTTAATTGTTAATTAAGTAATATTCTGTCCTTAATTTCTTATAATTTTGGTTTACCTCGGTCCGTATGAGCTTAATCACTTCTTTCTCTCTGTCGATTTTGATATTTTAAATAGAATTCTATTTAACCAAATTCGATCCGTTAGCTAGCGATGGTAGCCTGTCGAGAGCAGCGGTAAGTGGAACTGGAGTCCAAAGGCGACTTCAGTCCCACTGAAGGATTTTTCCGTGGGCTTTACAAGCCCACTAAAATTACAGCGGTGTTAATACACTATCACTCATCTCAGACTTTGATAGTCAACGAGAACGAAGTGACGATTTATTGATTAAAAACACAAATTGTTTGTACATTTAACAGAAACAACTCAAAATAGATAAACCAGATTTTGAACTTTTTGAACTTCTGAGTGGTGGAATCACCAGTTTTGAGCTGAAGTCCTCAGACGATAAAAACAAGTCAGCTCCCGTTTGTTTCGTGTCTGAAGAGACGGCTTTTTTAGCGAAAAATGGGGATTTGTCTTCCTTTTGTTTGATAACCCAGTCAAATTCAAAGTCTTCAACGTATTTTTTTCTGTAAAAAAGGTTTCTCAACAAGTCTCTGAGCATCTGATAGTCTGGTTTCTCGTCGAACTTGAGGTTTCTCACGTATTTCATGTATTCAATGAACTCCTTTGGAATGCCTTCGCAGAGGGTTTCAAGGGAAGTTGACATTTTGGCTTCTTTGATTTTCTTGTATCTGTCCTCTTTCTCCTGGACTTTGATTCCTTGCCATGGGAGACTGCCCTTAAGGAGATAGATCAAGCTGTATCCAAGAGCTTCTAAGTCGTCTCTTCTGCTTTGCTCAAGACCTTGGTGGGTGTTGAGCGAGCAGTATCTGGCAGTTCCGGTAAGCTTTTTACCTTCAGCGTATTCAATGTGCTTGCCATCCTTCATGAATCTCTTTGAGAGACCAAAGTCGATCATGTAGACGATGTCTTGTTGCTTTCCGGCGCCGATAAGGAAGTTGTCTGGCTTGATGTCTCTATGAAGGAAGCCTTTATTGTGGAGGAATTCAACTCTGGCCAATGCTTGGTCGGCAAACATCAGCACGGTTTTCAGGGAGAATCTTCCGCCGCAGAGTTCGAAGAGTTCTTGAATGGATTTACCCATAAGGTCCAGAACAAGGAGGTTGTAGTGGGAATGGGTAATACATTGAATCATTCTTGGAAAACCTTCAGCAGGCTCTTTGCCGTCGCCGTGGAGGTATTGGTACATCTTGGCTTCGAAGAGGAGTTGAGGGGACTTGGTGTTGATGTCCTCGACTTTAATTGCAACTTCTTCTTGGGTCTTGATGTTAACGGCGGTGAAGATCTGGCCAAATGATCCGGCACCGATCTTTTCACCGAGTTTGTAGGTGGAGTTGATGAGATTAGATGATGGTTGGGCCATGTTGCGCGAATGAGATAAGAAAGACTGCGCGAGAGAGAAAGCTAAGAGCTTTTTTGGAATTAATTTTCGATTGATATAAAAAATTTAATTCGAACACCTTTTATAGTCGGAGGTTCATGCGCTGGTTAATCTGGTTTGGAATAATTTGACCAGCTCCCACGATTCACGAAGAACTGGTTTTAATTAATTTTCAGGAAGGAAACGTATCTGACATGACGTCACTTTGATTCGTGATTCGAAAACTCCGGATTTTTCAAATTTCTAACTATTAGAAGCCGCTCATTTCTGTCGTTCCACCAAACCCTTGATATCGCGTCTAATTGGATGCAATGGGCGAGAGGATCGTTGAAATAGAGAGAACAGCTATCTAATTTTATCTTAGAGCCTATTTCGAAATCATTCCATAAAATTAGGTAAAAAGCATTTTAGGGCTTTTTCGAATTTCCAAATCAAGGATAGTGAAAAACGTACATGAAAAGTACGGATTCCATCAACGACGACCTTCTATTCGCTTCGTTTCTTCGCCTCTTGCGGACAGTACGCGTTTTTCCATGGGATTCGAAGGCAAGCGTAAGAAAAAAGATACTTCGCCTTCTATATCCTAATTTGCGGTCGCTAACGCGCTGATTTTTATTTCTGTCCGAATAAAAAACACCGCATGAGCAGCATACCGTTTTATGAAATATTACAGTATATGCAGTATTTTCATGTGCGAGACATGAGCACTTCCGTGCGTTATGTAAAAAATTGAGGTTTGAGCCGAAACGTGTGTTTCGGGCTCATGTGATATTGTTTTGAGGTTTTTTTTTTATGCATTACGAGAAAATATGCAATTATGATTCTTAACTAATCAAGCCTCAAAACTGAGGCTCGATCTGTTTTGAATTTTAAATTAAGGCTAAACTACACAGACTAAGAAACGAAAGTTTCTCTGTCCGTTTGCTATCTTATTAAATCTATGAATAGTTAAAAATAATGGAGCCTAGCTGCTTAGAGTAGTCACTACTCAGCTAGATAAGTCTGCTTAGTAGATAGAAAGATCTAGCTAATCGCTAATAAACCCTTCTACCTAATCAGCCTTCTCTTCTTCATTGTCATCATTGCCTTGGGATCTTTGGTTCTCGATGCCTTGGGTCTTCTGAAATTAGTCTCGGACAAGTCAGTTAACCGCCGTTTTTGCGAAATCAGTGTTTTCCTGACAATTCTGAGTTCCTTCGGGGTTTTCTGTCGCTGCGGCGGCAAAGAACCCCCTTTTGAAAATTATTAAATTAATAAATTATAAAACTGGAAATGCACTGAATTTAGCATTTACAAGCGTTGAAAAATTTCACTGGTAGTAATTCTGATTTCTTTTTTCTGCGTCGGAACCAAATCTTCCTTGATCCAATGAGGAATAAGTTTAACGGAAAGAGTGAAACGGCTTAAACAAAGAGATAGGCATTATAGTGAGTGGGATTGGGAGGAATTGATGGCAGAATAGAGAGTTGAGAGTTAATATGGGAGGTGGGTGCTTTTCTTGAATTGAAAAGAAGGAGTGCAGATACTGATTCGAAGGAAATGAACTAGAAGGTTTCTTTATTTGTAGAAAATTAGCGGTTGGTATTCTGAAGTCAGTGGGAGCTGGTCCTACTGCGGTACTTTCCAGAAAATATAGCGATAACAGAAAATTCAGAAAAGGATTTAAATTTGCTGTTAGTGGTTTCATTTATTTTTCAAGTCTTACGGTCAGTTTTGGGTTTAACTGAATGAGAGGGTATCTATCCGCATTCGAAGAGAGTCTATGTTGGTTTTTCGGTGTAGGTAACCATGACGGATAATAGTTAGAGATCGAAAATGAGGGGAAAGTCAGGCGAAATGACTTGAGTTTCGCATCAAATTCTATGATAGCTCAGGTTGACATAGATCTAATGAACTTAAGACGTTTTAGTGCAAAAAAAAAGAGTATCAAATAACATTGACAGAAAAAATGCTAAAATCTAACACAAGGAATTATTAGGTTCGGAAAAAAGTTCTCCGCTTCTGTGCGAGGTCATGAAGCTATAAATTGCTTTCGTGGGAAAATATTTTGGCGATATGTTATAATACATGCGATTGTTGCTGATGAAGAAGTCTATTGAAAAAATAAAGTGAAATAAGTTTGGAGACGACTAAAATTCGAAAGAAAATGCTCACAGTTAGTGATATAGCTCCAAAAAGCAAGCGATATACAAAATTCAGAAAGAGCTATGTGAGACAGAAAATATATGATAATATCAGAAAATTTTTTTTTCTGAATCGATTCGATACACCTGAAAAATTCTCTATTCCTATCGATTGTCAGCCAATTGGCCTCATTTGAATAGCTTTCCTGACAAGCTTATAGGACTATTTGATTTTTAGTTGCAGGGTCAAATTTTGGATTTTTCGAAAAACGAGCCTTTTTTGGTGTTTTAGAACAACGAACATTTCGACATTTTCTGTATACCAGGACGATTAAATCAATGGAAGAGAGCAGATAGTCTCAGCGTAGCAGCCTTAAAATGAAATTTTTCTTCATAAGTTTTAAGACGCACGCTGATATGGTCCAAAATCTCATCCACAAATTTTTGTTTTATTTTGTAAAGCGTGTGGCTACTTTAACTGTTTCTAAAAGGCAAAACAATCGACCGCTCACCGGAAAAAACTTTCCCTAGCCTTTATAATAAAGATTCAAGTGATTCACCGCTTTTGATGTTTTTATTATCAACAGTGGCTGTAGTTTCTAAGAAGTGACAAGAATCTATAACCGATGAATTCCATACAATTCTGTTCATGTAGTTAATTAATTTTGTTTCATTGCAAATAGATTGCATCTGATGAAATGCATTTTCTATAAACTATAACAAAATTTTTATAAACGCTTTCGATTCAGAGGCATTATAAATCAGGCTTCCTAATCAAATGAAGATGGGGTCTTGAAAATCGAGACAATCTTTTTGTTTTTCATTGTCAGAATTCTATTGGTATCTATCTCGAAATAAAATTTACCTTTTCATTAAGGTTCGCACAGAATAAATTTATGGACGAGTTTGATGTTGCGAAGTTCCTCGAAGATGAAAGCTTGCTTTCAGAACTCATTGAGGATATTCAGGAACAGCTTCAAACTCCTTTTGTCGAGACGCGGCTCTCCAACGGTTTCAAAGAAAATTTGTCTGGTATCGCAAAACAATTCCCTTCTTTTCTGACAAACAAACCTTTCTTCTAACAGATGAACTTGCCGATTTGATAAATCAAGTTGAGATCAGAGAGGAACAAATTTCAATGTTGTTGCAATTGTTTTGTATGCAAATCCTTGCAGAATAAGCTTTAATTTTCCATTCTCCATTCAGATTCGCTTACAGAGGTTGGAGTTGTTAAAATAAAGGAAGTGGATGATGACTTTTATGCTCTTGAAGAAGACATTCAGAATATGAAATTGGAGCATGAAGCGATGCAAAGTCAGTATCATAAAATGCGAGTAAATTTCAGACAAATTCAATGGAAAATGAAGTTTGGCCTATCCGTAGAACCAAACGCATCTCCTCAAAATGAAAAACGAGAAAATTGAAGAGGATGTTGAGCAAATTCAAAGATTATGTACAAAGCTAAGAGGAGATTTGAAACTGCGGAGAGCAGAAATCGAGGAGCTGATATCAGCTGAGAAAATGGCAGCGGAAAACAAAGTAAACACAAAAAATAACGATCTTGTATCAATATTACTAATGTATATAGGTTAGTAGTCCAAGTAAGATTGCTTTGGATAACCAGCATTCGCCATCAAAATCTCGTGAAATGGAAGCGAGAGAGTATGAAGCCAAGAATTTTGTGCTTGAGAGTAAGAATTACTTAATTTCTAACTATGAACTCACAGCTTTCTTATTCAGAGGAGGGCTGGCTTCTGGCGGAAGAGTTGAATCGATTGAAACTAAAAAAAGAGCAAGAAGATTATTATCGAGAGCTATTCGAAGAAACAAGCAATGGTAGAAGAACTCTATCATTTCGACTGACTCAATATTTGTGTAAGAACTGAGCGAGGTAAGAGCCGCTATTGACGAAGACATACCAGAGTACGAGTGTTCAATTAAAAATCTGAAAGAAGAATGTGAAGAACTTCAGCGGGAACTGCTGAAAATTGGTCTTGAATCTGGTGTTGACCCTTTGAAGAAAAAAAGGTTTTCAAAAAAAGGTGTACTTTGAAGCTAGGAATATTTTTACGAAACAATTAATTTTAGAACATCCATCAAAGTCTCAAGCAGCCATCACCGAAGAAGAGGAAAATTTCATTGATGAAGACAAGACTCCGAAAGAAAAGCACCGCTCTCTGACAAATAAGAAATCCGACTCAATAATCTTTATTGAGAAAGCTGATACGAGGAGTGATGCCTCTGAAAATGATTTGTTTTTAGCTAAAGAAATGGAAGAGTATCTACAGATCTAATCGTAGAAAAGTTGTATTTTAACTATGTACATAGAGACATTGAAGCGCTCAAAGGAATATCGATGATAAATGAGAGTTCAATGCCGTTGGATATAGCGGATGTGCAAGGAGAGAAAAAGAATCAACCTTTAAGTAAGCAAAGTCGTCTTAGAACCAAGCACCTCTCCTATGAAGATGCAAGCGTTTTTCTTCTCCCGAAGCTGAGTCCTTCGACGAGAGATTCAAGCGTCACTGATCCTTTTTCAGAGAATGTCCAAATGCCAGGAGCGCACATACAAATTCAAAAAGCCACTGTTGGTATCGAAAAGTGTTTCTTAATTGTTCTCATAAAATATGCAACGATATTTAGCCACTCAGACTGTTTTATCTGCATTTTCGAACTCACCAAAGATGAAAACAATCTCATTTGAGAAAGGAAATTTATCCCCAGGAAGCCTTATCCAAGTCCGTAAAGCAAGAAAAGTGGGATTAGAGAATACAGATGTCTTCAAAGAATTTTTTATTTTGGTATCAGCTTATATGGCATTTAAATCTAACCACTCTGATTCTAGACATGCCAGTGCGTTAAAATGAATTCTCCTCATTTCTTAGAAATCACCAATGTAACCTTTAATATTTAACGAACCCTTTCAACCGCTTTTATTAGTTGCCTACTGCCCATTATTACCAACAGATACAAGATGAAAACATTCCATACTATAAGGTAATTCTCTGCTTCCCCCAAAAGTTTCTAATATATATATTTTCTGATAAATGATAGTGGTATCAATGGATTAAGCTTAAGCTTGAAAGACAAGTTGTCTCGAAAAGAAAAACCGGATTATTCCAGAAAATCTTCAAAAAATAGGTATCTAAATGCGACAATAGTTACTTCGAAAAGACTGTTCTCGCATTCAGCAGAGAAACTCATAGAAACGAAAATTTACTTACTGATTTTATTCCATCCTTACCTTTTCATTTAATAATCATGTATTCCTATTTTTTTAACTTTTAAATTCAAGTTGTTCATATTGAAATCGTCGTATTTTTCACGAGGTGATTGCATTTCAATCTTTTACAACAATAGAAATTGAAAAAATACCGTCTGCTCGAAAAGTTGGTTTTGTTTTTTTTAATCCTCGCTAGTTGGATGATGATCGCCTGCTAAAAATCAATGAAATACCTAGTTTCATCAACGAAAAGGAGCATTCATTGTTTCACATGATCCCCTTAAAAAACACTAAATGTCACCCACATTTATTCATTTATAACACAAAACAACGAGATGAGTGCCACATATTTCTCTGCAAATTTAGAATCCCTTGTATTAAAAGTAACGATTTGCATCAACAATTATTTAACTGCGTATCCTTCAATAAGTAAGCAAGGCGTTTTATAAATTTCGATTCATTTTGCTACTCATAAAACCCAGAAACGCTGTCTTAACAATAAAAATCTTCTAATCGAATTTGGATGGCTTCAGCCCCATCTGTTTGCGCAGTAAACGAAAGCCGACCTCATCTTCTACCTGCTGAGTCCTATTTTCTAAAAACAGCGCGTTTTGCTTGAGCTTCAAGTTTTCTTGCTTCATTTGGTTAATCTGGAACTTTAATCCGTTCATTTCTGATTTATCATTATCCAATAGCCTCTTGAACTCCTTTGAGATTTTATACATCTCATCCAGCAGCTCAGCCTCAAATTTCTTCTCAACTCCTTTCGTAAACGTCGCATTTGCACTCATCTTAGACTTCGCTAGGTCGATCTTCTCTTTCGTTTCTTCCAGCTCTCTCAAATAACCCAACAAGAGATCCTTGTGGTTGGCATTAGATGTCTCAATAGAGATAATAACAAATTCCTACTTCAATTTTATGATGGTGCGCTATGATGGATAAATCCAACGTCGCCAGGAGATCTTTTTCCTCCTTTGCTCTAATAAGGTCCAGTTGGGTGCCACCGGAGTTCTTCAACGATGTTTTCAATAAGGACTGCATGAAATTTTGCTGAAAATAAATTTTTAAAGACCACGATAGCCTATGCAGAGTTAAATTCAGTTTCACTAATTATTCAAGGCTTTTCATTAAAAACACAATTAACCCAACCATATCAGGGCTCTATCATTGATTTTTTCAGATAAGTAAAGACACTCCATTCTTTCCTTAGAACTGCATCAAAATAATATGGCTGCTTCTGTTGCTCATGAGGCTATAAATATATGTGATTTCTGGTTAAAATATCTTAAAAACTTAATGATAACAACTTAAGAGACGCTATCTAACTATGCTTAAACAGCCATTTCACATCATTTATTTTGTGGGGAATATAAGTTCTTATAACTTTGACATTTTCAGGAACTGCATAGAGAAATCCTTTTCTATCTTTTCAGTTTCCGATCGGACTGGCTTTCCTCTCTCTTCAAGGATCTTCGCATCAAGTCCTTGGGTCCAGCCAATCTCTTGAGGTTCTACGTAAATCGCTCCCCGAATGACTTCGGCTTGTGGCTTCAACGCATCCTCCGTCCTTTTGATCTCTTCCATCAGTCTCTCATACCCCCTAGAACCCACGAGCAATCCTGACAGGACTCCCAAGTTATACACTTCCTTCACTTTCACTAATCCTTGCAAAAGAAGTAAGTTCGAGACAATCGCATTCGCGCTTTTCTCAGTGTTTTTCTCAATCAGCGTTCTGTAAGTAGTCAACGCGTATTGGAAAGCTTGATAGCTGAGGTACACTCTCGACATGTAGATGAGTTCGCTTTGCATTTTCTCGTTCCAGGCGGTGTTTAAGTCAGATTCTCCCATTGCTGAGACGAACTTCTCTGCGGTCGCAGCGATGTTCTTGAAGCTGATGTCTCTGAGGAGTTTTTCAATGGAGTCGAGAGTAAGTGGCTCCTTTTCTAAATCAAAGACTGGGAGTTCAATGCGTTCTTGAATATTCTTCGCGTAGACGTTGAAAGCCTCGCCGACGCCTTTGATCTCCTTGCCTTTCATCAAGAGCTCGACGTATCTGATCAACGCGCGAGACAGTTGCTGCAAGAGCACTGAATTATCTCCTTCGTAAGTGGACGTGGGGATCATGGTGGTATATGATGTGGGTCTTTCAGTGACGTAGAGACCCCCTTGGCCGGTCTCGCTCATGATCTCTCGAGACATCGCGACGGATTCCCAGGAACCGATGGCTTTGAAGCCAGCAGTCATGAGATGAAGATCGGCGAGAAGGACTTTCGCAGCGCCAATGTCATTCACAGCGAGAGTGTTCATGAACCTCTTGTGGAGGTCTCTCAGGCGGTCGTAAAGGAAGGTATGGGTAAGGATATATGCGCATCTGTTGACAAAGCGAGTGAGGAACCGATTCTTGTCGATATTTTCTTGGGTTTTCTGAAGGTCGTAGCTCCACATCGTTGAATACAGATAATGAAGGACGAAATATCTCACAATCTGGTTTCTCAGGTTAAGCATGCCTCCGTAGCCGAATCTCGCACTCTGAGCGTCCTCTGTGAGAATATTACCTTTTTCATCGATCTCGAAGAATCTCATCAAAAGGTGATCCCAAGGAACTCTCACGTTGTTGAAGCGCAAATAGCCATTATCAGTAGTTCTGAAACCGAGCTTCTCGCCGATATCTCCAACTTCGATGCCTTCGATGGGTTTATAGGTCTTCAGGTCTCTAACTTGGAGGAAAAACGTCTGAATTCCACAGTATTTTCCGTTGATATAAGTACGAGCCTGAGTAACGAGATGAGTGCACAGGATGCCGAGAGCGCCAGGCCAAAACTTCGAATCAAATAACGTCGGTGTGTTAATCACGAAGGTGGATGTCTCAGGGTCGAAAGTTGCAGTTGTTTGAAGACTTTGGACGTCTGACCCGTGGCGGAGCTCAGTCTGAGCGTAGGCACCCACCATTCTGCCTTCAAAGGCGTCCTTGCACCATCGCTCTCTCTGTTTATCGTTGCAAAGCATATAGAGAGTTGGATAGAATAAGCATGAGGTAATATTGAACCCACCAGCGGCATCACCGGTTGCCAAACCGTAGAAGAACTCAGGGGAGATATTCTTTTCTTTGATCATCTCCTCTGACTGGATGTAGACCTTGGCATTATACTTAAAAGTGTCCTTTAGTGTCATAAAGTGCTTTAAAGGGTCAGCCAGCAAGAGTCGATACTCTGAAGTAATCATATTTCTCACAGGGCGAAAATCGCCGAGAAACATTGTAGCAAATACCTCTCGTAGGTCCATTAGATAGCGCTGAACAATCCAAATTTAGTTTGATTTATTTTAATTTCAGCTGGACTTCCTTAGCCGGAATGTAAGCAATCGAAAAAATGTTTCAGAGTAGTAGTCTCTTGTGTTAGTGAAACATAAATAATTAAGCTCTATCATCCAACAATTATCGGTCTATGCATCGATAAGAAAAGCAATCTGAACCTCTGAAGATTGTGTTAGATGCGCTATTATTAGTAGTTTTCTAATAAAGGAATAGTTCAGTTTGAGAAAATGCCTTATCTTCCAATATAGGCAGTCATTGTAGAGAGAACCATGAAATGTATATATTTATCTTTTCTAACAACAGAGACTGCAGGGTATGAGGGAAGGCTTTGTATCACAGTAAATCCTAAGTTAAGTCGAATTAGTTCCAAAATTTAGTTCCAAATCAGGCAAGCTCGGTTTCTAAATTATTTGAATCCAAAACTACGGTGATATACACATTTAATAGTCTCGCGATCTTCCTAGAAAAACCTCTTTCCAATTAGCGTTTGTAACAGTAGTTAATGCTTTCACATGAATATTTTTTATCTGACTGTGAACAAAGGAATAGTACCATCCTGTGAGTCTTGATCTTATCCAATTATAACTCTTGCGTGATAGTCATTATTTCACCACTTGAATTGGACTTCTTAGTGATGATCAAAGCTGCTAAGAATAACAAGTAAATTTCCATATATTAGTATAAATTCCAAGCAACAGTACTGCAATATATAACCCAAGCAATTGCTTGAGGAGTAGACATACAACATGCACCTACAGTTCTCTAACATCCAGACAATTTCAGAATTTTACAACGTTTGCTATCTCTTTCAACAAAAAAAAGCAAACTTGACGGCTGGTTGAAATTCACAACCTCATTCTTGGGTAACTCCACGTCTTCTACTACTTTCTTCGCCTCAAGGTCTACAACATGTATTTGATCTCCCTGCGGACCATACGTCTGAAAAAAGAGTAACCTTTTTGAGTTCTGCGGCCAATAGAACGAAGAAAGATATCCTGCAACTATTTTATGCAGTTCTTTTGGTTTTTGGCTATCCGACAAGTCATGGATATTCTCAAGCTCATAAATATGGCTCTCTGTCGCATACAACAACGAGTTCCTGATCGGTACATACTCAATAGCGTAGCAATCTTCCGTGAGCTTTTTCGTGTATTGCCCAGTTTTTAAATCAAACACACAGAAATATTTCATAGAATGATTTCCAACATCAGCCCCGTGGGTTACCAGCATCGATCGGCCTCTCAGGTGCATTTGGACTAGATTGATGACGCCGGAGTTTTTCCCAAGATGCTCGGTGAGCTCCAACGTATTCAGATCAAGGACTCTGACGCCTTCGAAGTTACCTATAAATGTTATCAAATTGTCGTCGAAGAGCCATTCGAGTTCTTTAACTTCGTCTGCGCAGGTCAGAGTTTTGTATGGCTTTGGGAGATTCGATAATTTGTAGAAATTGATCTGAGAGCCTTCAGGAAGAGCGTTTCCTGTGACGAATAGTTGCAAGGTGTCGAGGTACACGAAGCAATCGTTGAAAGGATTCGTTGGCTGCCATTTTTTTAGAGCCTTGCCTGTCCTGACGTTGATTGCTGTTGCTGTAGTTGGGCGATTATGCAGTGTTCCTAAGAGAATTCCGGTTGTGTGGGAGTATCTGCATTGCTTGAAGACGTCTAATTCGCTTCCCATGGTCGCTACTGAGGTGACGAGCCTAATCTGCTGCTTTGAGGGATACATCTGGAGTTTTGGAGCACAATTACATAATTTTATTTTAAATATCGAACCTATTTATACCCTAGCGAGCCAATTAGATTTGCAGAATACATTCTCTTCCTATCCATCAGAGATAGGTACCGTTTTTCCTCTTCTTCCTCAAGAAACAGTAAAGAGACTTACTGCGAGTTTAATTCAAAAGCTTTTTTTCAAAAGGTAATTGTATCGGTCATTAAGGGCTATTGGTAATAAGAAGAAGATCGTATGATTACGATAACAGCATTGAAGTTTCCATTTATCAAGAAAGCACGTTTTTTATATCATTAGAAGACTGAATACAATTCCATCATATTTGATAAGATCTGTAGATTTGGATACAAGTCAAATTGCCATCAGGTGCGATACTTATTCTCATAGTATTCACAATAAAACAACATTAAGCAATTTATTTCATTCAGAAAAGAAACGAAGCCAGGATGTAATCACCCTTACCACGTAAACCTCCAACAAAAAAATACTCACTGAAGTAGAAAAGTTCCATTTACTCATTCATGTTCTAATACTCTGAATTCCAAAAACAAAAACTGCTAAAATTAGCCTTACTGCCAAAAACTCGGAAACCCGACTCTTTGACCAATCAGATCTGAGAGTATACCTTCGAAATTACAAAGGGAAATTTCGAGGGAAAATGAAATTAAAAAAAAACTAAGCGAGTCTAATTCAGTGCGAATAACATAACGGCACACACTGACTTAATATTTTCAAACATTACGACAGATTTAAAACCCAAATTATTTTGATCTCTTATAAATCCTATCAAATATCCAAAGTCCGGTAAAGACTTTCACCAAACTTAAAACACGCCATTCTCCAACGAAAATGTCCGGCATCAAAGATGGTAAATAGCAAGATTTTCAAGCTCCCATAAGCTCATCTCAACTGAAAGCTCTTAAGAAGATAGAAGAGCAAGCTTCAGGGAGGAGACCAAGCGATGTTGACGAATTGGTCCTCGATCTCACTCAAATTGAGAAATTCACACCTGAACTCGCAAAAGCACTTGGTAAATATCATTCAACACATCCCTTTGAACCTCGATGGGATCATTTTCAGAAACCGTTCGTCTTCTTTGTCAACACCTGTCAATAATTTCTACTCTCCAATTGACTACTTTCGAATTTCTTTGACTCCTTCCTCCCTAGAAAAATACGAGAATCTTTTCTTCCTCAGTCTGAACGATTGCGGTATTACCAGTCTCGACGGGCTCCCAAATCTCTCTAAATTGATCAGAGTAACAAATACTAATGGCCTAATTGCCTGATAATAACTCGAAAAGTTTGAACTCACAGACAACAAGCTTTCTGGGGCGACTCTAACAAATTTGACGGCCCTTACAAGCTTGCAATCTCTTTCTCTTGGCGGAAACCCTATAACCAGCTATGATGAACTCAACCCACTTACAAAGCTCGAAAAAATTGTCCAATTAGATCTTTTCGGTTCCCCTCTGTCCGAGCAGGAGAACTACAGAGATAAAATATTCAAAATGTTTGCTAATTTGCAAGTAAAAATACTTCGATGAGGTTAAATATTAATTTATCTTCATTAGATCTTGGATAATAAAGACGCTAATGGCGATGAGGTCGATTATGAAGGCGAGGACGATGAAGAAGAAGAGGATTTCGATGAAGATGAGGTAATTGTATCTCCCCTTATTTCTCGAATGTTTATTGTTTGTCTTGTAGGAAGACGACGAGGATGGCGAAGGAGACGACGATGACGATGAAGACGAAGGGGATGATGAAGGTAGCTGATGGTTTTATTAAACATCTTTTAATCTGAAATAATTTAGAGCCTAAAGCCAATAAGAAGAGAGTTAAGAATTAAGCTTCTTGTAACAGAAGACGCGATGTTAATATGATATATTGCATTCTACTGTCTTCTCAAAGTGAACTCTCTGAGATTCAGCAGAGTTTTCACAGTATATTCATATGCTAGGTATGTCTTACAAAATGCAATCCTTTGCTCGATATCCCAAATATCAGTCTCAATGTGTAGTAATTTTAGCAGCTAAGGAGGCAGAGAGGAAGTAGATTCTTGAATAAAAGATTCAGAGAATGTGTTGAGGCATGGCTTTACTTAAATATTTGCACAAACTATATATTTTCTAAGAGAAGAGAGACAAAATTAATAAAAAACACGCTATTGTTGCTCCGTGAAGAAGTATGAATTGATAAGCTCATCAACAACTTTGTAAACTTTGTCATCTGGATGATGTTGAAGCTTCTCAACGACTTTTATTCCGCCTTCGCTCTCAAGCATGAGCAAATATACGTTCGCTCTCGCTCCCATTTGAACCATCTTATCACCCTCATTGAGAATTTGGCCAAGCGTTGTCATTGCAAGGATGAGCAGTTCGGAAGATTTGCTCGTGCTGAGGAGATTGATAAGACCTCGCATCAGTCCCTTATCGAGAAGGACTTTAAGCTCGGCGCTCTGAGCGTCCCGGATGCAATTTCCGAGACAGTAGAGGACCTCACGAACAATCTAAGTGATTCAATTTAATGTAGCTAAGGACCGGATGCAAAAGTATAGTCAGTACCTCTTTTTCGTCTGTATACATTTTGGCAATCAAAGCTTCAATGAGATTAGGATATTTGACGATATGCTTAATGGCTTCATTATCTTCAATGGCGCAGATGTTGGAGATTGCCCAAGCCGCTTCTCTTCTAATCGAGTTTTTCACATGATCCAAACATTTGATGAGCGTTGGAAGAAGAGTCTCAGACTTGAGTACTTGCTATACATTCATACCCTTCATTAGATAATCAATCTCAACGAGCTGTTACCATTGTTTGTTCATCCCTGCCCGAGAGCAGAAGCCCGATCACGCTCAGCGCACGGAGTTTAACGCTGAGGTTTTCCCATCCAGCGCACGCGATAATCCTATCAGTGCATTCCAGGTCGAGGATCTCTTCGATAACGTCATTATCTCCCATTGCGATGCAACTCAATGACCACATGACGTTCGCGATAATGCCTTCATCAGTTCCATTCAAAAACTTCTGAATTGAGGGCAAAAACACTTTTACCTAAGCAATGCTCATTACGTTATGACTTTCCTCATTGCATTTTACTTGGTCAAACGAAGGCTTTGCTTTGCATATTTGGTGCATGAGCCACGTGAGTGTTTGGATCAGGTCAGTGCTTGACAAAGGGTCTTCTAACAAACTCACCACTATGGGGATCAATTTTCTATCAATGCAAATTTTCCCATAGACCTCTGGATTCTCAGCCATTATATTCGCGAGTCCCCAAAATACCTAAGAAGCATAGTCACGACACTCAAGCGGATGTAGTAAGTATACGCTCTCTTTCACCCTCAATGTAATCGGGTAATGCAAAAGATTTAAGAATCTATCCAATGCCTCTAACACGTTCACAACGTATTGAGTGTCTAGAGAGCCTCCTCCAGCGATATTGGAAATTATCCATGCCGCTTCATTTTGCAGTTCTTCATATTGGATGAAGTCCTCGTCGAGAATGCGAGCAGTTATTGGCAGAATTTTAGTATCAATTATGTATTTTCCATACTCTGTGCCCCCTGCTTGTGAGATCGCCTCTCTGATTTCTCTCAATATCGGTAGGAGTTCTAATATCCCCGATTTATTGTATGTTGAAAAAAATCTTTCAGCTAATTTCATGAAATAGTCATTCAGCTGCAATAAAAAATGTTAGCTCTCGGCGCTGATGGGTCAATTCACCTGCTGTGAAGTATAGTTCGAAAGGTCTTTTGGCTGAGTTCCTGCTAGTTTTTCTGTGAAGCGGATTCTTTTGAGGTTGAGAACGTCTTCAGTCTTCTTTTTGCGGATTTCAATGGAGTATTGGTCGCGTTTCGTTTGTAAAGCCTCATGGCTTTCAGACATTTCCATTCCTTTCTTATTCATCATTTTCCCTCTCCAATGGCGATTCCTGCGATTAATATATTTTCAAAGTATCAATTAGTAGCTTTATCGGAAATTTCAAAGAATCCGGGAATTTTAAATACTCTGCATTCGCTATAATAGTAAGCGAACACGTGAAAACTTTTTCATGCAGAAAAACTTTCAAATATTGACTTTGTTAAAGTTAATGAAGAGATAGGGGATTAATATATGACTGCATCAAATGGATTTTCGGCAGAGAAGATAAACAAATTGTCGAGCAATGTTGAGTATTCATTCTGCGGAAATACAATTAAAATGAACGAAACATCCAATTGAACTGAAAACAAATGAAAAAATTTGCTAAACATTTCATTTAAAAGTGGTAACTACTGGTCTGATCCAATCCACTGGACATTCCTCTCCAAATTCATCTGCGTATTGAAAAGCGTCAATAAGTCTTAGTATCTCATCGATATTCCGAGCCACGCTTGGATCGTTCATCGAGAGATGCCGGATGATTCCTTTATCATCAATGATATATGTAGCTCTAGTATCATTAGCGTAAAATGTAAGAAACTCTATTAGAAATACCTGTACGTTATGCCGCGACCTTCGATCAAGCAGCCATAAGCCTCACAAATGTCTGAGCCACTATCTGCGAGCAGCGGGAACTTAAGTTCCCTTGGTTTTTCTTGAGAACGTAATGTGTCACAGAATTCAGCGTGAGAGTAGACATTATCTGTGGACGCTCCGATAACCTCGCATTTAAGTTTCTTAAACTCTTCAATGCGGTCAGAAAACGCAAGGATTTCAGAGACGCAGTTCGGAGAGTAGTCTGATGGGTACCAGAAGATCACGAGATATTTTCCACGGTAATCTTTAAGAGAAATGCTCTTAATACCATTGAAGTATGCAAGAGTTTCGAATTCTGGGGCTGGATCACGGATTCTTGCTTGGGTGGCAGTGGAGTCTGAGTTCATTGCGGAGTGAGTAGTATGATTATAATAGTGGGGTGGATGGATCTGAACTAAGAATTAATTTAGGAACAGATATTTAATCGAGCGGTAGAATCACTCACAAGTTAAAAGTGAATCACTAAGAGTTGCGAACATAGTGAAAGTGAACGAGATCGGAGAATTTAATGGTCACGGGTCCGTGAAGGGAGCGCTTTTGTTGATGCAATCTTTACAAGTTCAGACTTCGATTGTTGGATCTATGTGCTGTAACATACTGACTTGGAAATTAAAAGTATCTACCTACCTATCTTGAATGTCGGGTTTTTTTGTTATTTTTACACTGGTTGAAAAACTTATTGTAATAAGAGAAGCATAACAACTTAGATGAAGCTGCTGTTTTTTCCATTTCAAGTAGTTCGATATAGGCAAGGATGGGAAAGGGTATGAAAAGCAAAGTTATCATTCCAAGCCAATTCTTGGAAAATTGAAATTCTTGTAATGAATTGATGAAAGCATATAGTTAAAAGCACTGGTAGATAGAGAGGAGGAAGCAAGTAAAAATGGACTGCGGGTTAGCTTGCTGAAGGAACCACAATTTCTGGATAAAACACTGATGGTCAGATAGGGAAAGATATAATTCTTTTTCTACGATGGCATTGACACGTCAGCTAGAGCTACTAGCTACTAGCACGCGCTGCCTGTATTGCGCTCTGCTCATAAGTTTAGAGCATTTTCTTGGATTCTCTTAGTACTCGAGTGGACAATACCAAGAACTTTATTTTATACAGTAGCAACACTAGCATATAAGGGGCTGGCATGCGAGAATAACATCTCCGTGAGGCTATGCGTTTGGTCGTTAAAATACTTAAGATTACCTTCAAATTGAAAAAATTCAAAGTTGTTTAATGATGATAACACTTTTCATGCTTATTTCTCTCATGGAGAAAGCTATTTCCTAATATATTAGAAACAACGCCCACTCCAAATGCTAGCTCACCTTCATTGCGATTCTTGAAGCCCTTTAAAGTTTTGCTCATTACACCTTTTGAAAGTATAAGGAAACTAGGGGGTTAAATTCCCGGCCAGAGTATTACGGAAAAACTTACAAACTAACGATATCCACTCAAAAGTGTATTTTATTATTCGACTCGCGCATTCATTCTTGAACCTAACTTCGTTATTTTGCTATAACAAACTTCAATCGCAGTTCTCACATTTTCAGCCCAAAACCAACCTTAAACCATGAACCCTTTAAACTCTACAACCTCCAAAGCGTCTCTCGGCTCCTGGAGTATCATTAGACTCCTTGGAGATGGATCGACAGCAAAGTAGTTTACATAAATTTTCGACTTTTCTTACGATCTCCATAAAAGAGTATTCTTAGGCCTCCACAAGGAAACCAAGCAGCTTGCGGCACTAAAAGTCTTTGAGAACTCTCCTGAAGTCGCAGATATAATTGAAAATGAGGTCAGCCTCCATAAGAACGCCAAGCATCCTAACATTGTCTCCATAATCGAGTTCTATGATCAAATAGACTACTTCGACGGAAGACAGAGGACGACTACCGTAAAAGTAATGGCTCTTGATTTCGTGGAAAACGGAGATTTCCTTGAATTCATTGAAAAATTTGCACCAATCCCTGAAAATATAGCACGCACTTTTTTCCATCAGATCTTGAAGATAATCGAATACCTCCACAGCAAAAATATTGCCCATAGGGATATAAAGCCTGATAATTTCCTACTCGACGAAAGCTACAGCCTTCGGCTTACTGATTTCGGGTTCGCTGCCTCTGTGAAAGCCAAAGATGTTTTTCTGTCTCCAGCGGGCACCTCAGGCTATCTCAGTCCAGAAATCCTGCAAAATAGGCCTTACAGCGGCAAATCGGCGGATATCTTCGCTGCAGGAGTGATATTATTCATGATGCTTGTTGGGCATTGTCCATTCGTTAAAGCTGATCCCAACGACACGTACTATAGCCCTCTTTACCACGGCAAAACTGAGGATTTCTGGAACACACATGAGACTATCGCTAAGAAAGTATTTGGAAAATGTTCATTGACAACCGAGAGCAAAGAGTTGCTTGTGGTTATGCTGAGTCCGAAGCCGAAAAGTAGGCTGACTTTGGAGGAAATCATGAAGAATCAATGGGTTAATGGCGAAACCCTGAGCAGCCAAGATTTAAAGAAACTTATTAAAGAGTCGATTGAAAAGTAAACTTTTCAACTTATTATGAAAAAGGGAACTTACTACTCGGTTGTTTTTTTTTTGCCAAAGAAGAAGATTAATAACTATTTACTCTTCCTTACTTACTCCGAACTTAATTAATACTCCCTAACTAACTTTCTAACTCTATATATAAATATAACGCTAGCTGACTGGAGAATACTGTACTATATTTCAAGCAAAGTTCATTGAAATCTATAAAATGGACTGTGCTTTTCGGTATGGATACCCCGCCGGCAGCTTAAAGAAGAAATATATATATACATAGCTACTGTCTACTTTCTTCTTGCCCTAAACATATATTATGTAAAAAAATTGGTTTTATATTTCACTACTTTACTTATTACCAAAAGATTTTCAATGACACAGTATTTTCATTAGAAGAAAGTGCCAACTGTCATTTTCCATTCGGAATCTAATTATACAGAGCGATGCTGAAATTATATATTGGTTTCACATGTTTTGATAAAGCAAATGCTCATCAGAAACTGACGTTTCGTAATACCTCTAAGGAAAGACCAAATGAACAAAGAAGTTAACCGCTTATACCAAGAGAGCTAAATTGCTCCAATCAAGTATGTGTAAACTTGATATTCTGAAATGCATAAAGCTTACTTTCTGCATTGACGAATGGTCTCGTTTTAGTTGATATGACAGTAAAATGAAACTCCATTTTCCATTTGCTGAAGTAGCACATACACTTCTAAAATTTCAATAAAAAGAGTTCTTTGAAGCATCCCTTTTCTCATTAACTATTTTGTTTATCTTTTGATTACGCCCAATGGAAATCTTGGTAACAAAAAGGTTTATCTGCACTGTTGTAGAATGAAGTTCTAGAGAAGAAATATTTTAAAAGCGCTTTCAAAATTGAAGTATGCTTTATTGTTTATGATTTTAGGAAAGAATATAATGTTAAAGGACATCAATCTCTCGCCTCTTTTCGATAAAGTAAAAATATCCATAAAAATGAAACACATTTCAAACTAACGACAGTATTATTCGATGTCATCTTCACGGCTCCTGCTATCAAGAGTCTGTACCATCCGAAAACTGCTCGCTTTTCTAAAACTCGTTGATTTAGGACTCAATTTTCTCGTATAACTCCTTTCCATCAGCGCCCGATTAATTTCTTCGTCTGAACTATGCACCAAACTCCCTGTCGACTCCTCAATTATTTCTCGTCGTTTTCTCTTGCAATGCTTCTTGAATAATTTCTTATATCCTGAATACACAGTATACGTCACCCCATAAGCTATCGCGTTAAGAAAACCCTGCAAGAAACACATCGTCTGAAACGCGACCCCAATATTCTGAGCATAAGGAAGATGCACGTTAAACTGCGCTAAAAATATATTCAATTGCTGGCCGAACCAGCAGATCACCATGATCAAAGGGAACTGTAGGACCGACATCAGCCGCCATCGACTTATCCCGTGGGTGACAGCATACAGCTTCTTTAGTGCCGAAAAGGTGTAGTAAATCGCGAATCCAAGAGCGATCGCATAAGGTACTATTTCTGTCCAAAAAAAGCTCACGTCGATCTCACCGTACCTGAATTCATGATAACAGAAGTTTTTTTCTGGATTATAGCGAACGAAATCTGTCTTGATCGAGAGGATCGTCAGCGGGATGGGTATGATATGAGAGATTGCGATATAATATTTTAAATTACCCGAGACTCTCGTTTCATTCTCGGTCTTTACAACAGTCATAAAAGCATGAGCGAAACAAGCGCCCCAGGAAAAGGAAGCTAATACAGCATAATGTGTTGCCCAGATGAAAGAGTCGCAAATAACCTCATTCGGTTGCTCTATGGAGTAGAGAATTACAATTCCGCCGGTGATTATGACGTCGCAGAGGGAAATAAACAGTACCATGCGGCTCCAAGGGTTAGAGAGGAGTTTGAGAAGGAAGAGCGTGAGAATGATGTAAATAATTCCGATTCCTGAAAGGATGAACGAGACGACGTAAAGGGGGTTTTTGCTGGTATAGGGAATGATCACTACGTCTGGATCGTTCTGCAGAAAGTTCGATAGGATCATTTTCTGAAGTTGGTGTTGAGAATAATTAAAATTATTTAAGTTCATTACGAGAGCGATGTAAGACTGAATGCTAATAAAGATACTTTAGTTACTCAAGCAAGTAATCAATGTTCTAAATCAATTGATAAGTTATTTCTTTTGAATAAAAAAGGAAAGCAAGGAGTTTTGTTCACATGGCCTGAGATCTCATTGCTCAAGAGCATATTCCGTAACAAAATGGAGATGATTTTTTAATTTGAGAGAGCGAAAGAAAAAAACAGAAATTAATTTAAGGAAATGAAAAAATTTTAAGATTTGCGCATTAGCTCAAGGTTTTCAAAGTGGTGAGGTAATAAGTAATGTTTTGGATCATGGATTCTAATGCAATACTCTAATTAAACTATAAATTTCAATTGTTATATGGTTTATTTAAATTCAGAGCTTAAAATCAGCTTGATACGATTCTGACTTGCGGATGTTAAACCTTTTGAATAAACGTGCTTAGTAGACTTTTCATAAAATTAAACAACATCAATAAGTCAAATACACTTTCAAATAAAGCTATCATTCAAAACATCCACGAAGAGGAGGTCTGCTCTTCATCTTTTCGTCTTTGCTGATCATTAAATAACGCATGCCTAACCATTCCCAATGAAATATTATCCTCTTTTTCTAATTATTAATATTCAGGACAGTCCTCTAGAAAAGCCAATAATTCGTTAATTTCTCTCCCTTGGACATGTGTTTCTCTTGATGGAGATGCAAGTTCAAAATAACGCAGAACGAACTGATTTTAAATGTTTCTTCTTACTTAATTAGCGGATTTTATTCGTTATTCTGAGTTTGCACTTTCGTTTCGGAATCGTTATTAGTACATTTGTAAAATCAACTTTGGGAAATATCTCAAGCCAAAGGAGTTCCTTTAGATATTTTGGAGAAAAATGCAATCTTTCGTTTCTTTTGGTGACACTGTTTACATCCAGAACCCTAACAACATCATATTATTTACAAATGGGTTCTATGACGATAAAATCTTCGCTGGCGCCTCAGCTAATATCGTTCGATCTGAATTCAAGGCTGGACATTTCGTTCTCCTTCCACCTCTTCTCTGTAACATCGAGGACCGCAATCTAGTCTCCAAGCTGTTCGAGCAGCTTCAAGTTCTCAACGCGACTGAAAAAATCGTGCCTTCGTTAAAGCCTCAAGGCCAACTCATCGAAGTCGATACCCCTGAACCATCCCTCGTTGACTTTGGAGGAAAGAAAGACGGAGAGCAGGGTGAAGAAGAAGCTGATGCTGACCAACCCGAAGACGCCGCGCTCTTGCCATCCAAGGACAAGTCAAAAAAACCTAAAATCGATACGAGAACCACGACCCCTATGAACGGATTCGATTATCTCTACAAAGAGTTCCAAGGAAAGCAAGCTATTGAAGATCTGAAATCCGAGAGGATTTCCCAGCTTAACCACCGAACCCTTGAGGCAAAGCTCGGCAAGCCGATAAAATACGGCGAAAAGGTCTTGATACTTCACTACGAGAGCCAGCAGTTCCTCTGTTCCACTGATCTACCCAACGAAATGGACCATGATCTCGTCAAATTAAGCCTTAGCAAATATCTCAACCAAAGATGCTATTTCAAATTCGATGTGCCGAAATCTTACGGAAATCTTGGCGAACTCATCGGATATGAGACTCCTCTGTCAATCATGACCAACGAGAGAAATTATGTGACGTTCAGCAGCGAACCTGCAGACAAGAAATTTGACAAGCCTGAAATCAAGAAATATTTCACGCAGAATTTGAACCAGAATCCAGAGGATCCATTGCTTCAGGATAAATTCTTCCCACAGGACTCTGTAAGAGCAGAATTCCAACACAACACATTCGATCAGGTGTTTATGGTCGGTATTTCTAAGCTGGCCGTCGCTGACCATTTCAAATTGAGCAAATATGTGACTTATAAGGAGAGGTTGGAAATCAATAAGACTAAAATCGTGAAAAACGGCGATTTTGTGAGAATTGTCTCAAGACAGAATTTCCTAACAGCGACCAAGACCCCATACGAGGAGCGCTTCTTCTACGAATCAAATGATGATAAGACCTATCCCAATGTCTGTGTGCAAAGCATCTTTCAAGTCGTGCAATTAGACGAAAAAAAGTGCTTCAACACGTCAAAGTTGCCGATTGCTAGCTATCTGAGCACGAAAACGAGAAAGGAAGCATACGAGCTACCAAGTGATAAAGGATTCATCCTTAAACACGCGTTCACAGGGTTGGCATTGGGAAATCCTGATCATGCTACTCCATTAAAACCTCTTGGGAATGGTGGGCCTGGAGATAGCCTTTCGAAGGTCCATCTATTTGGGCAAATCCCTGAAGCGGAAATCCCTTTGATAAGAGGCACAAACGTCTTTGTGCGGTTAGTATTGGATGATCAGAGCACGCAAGCCGTGTTCCTGGACGATGGTAGTGACGTCTCTACGTTAAAAGAGGATGTTGACATCGACACCAAATATTACTGCGGTTTCAAAGAGCCAGCGGATTCTATCACAAACCACATAAAAGTCAATAGGAAAAAGCCTGTGATGAAAACTTACCTGCCAACGCTTGTGAAAGTCGCCCAAGTTTCTGACGAAGAGGCTTATATGGTGAATTTCAACGTCAACTTCGCAAAGCAATTGAAAAGCTTCTATTTGGACCTGATCCAAGCGATTAATGCTGGAGAGTTCATCAACCCAGACGATTTGGTTGAATTTAACAGCAAATGCGAGACGTATTACAAAGGCCTCTTCCTGAAGAAGAAAGATGATAAATTTTTATACAATCTCCATTTCTCTGAAGCCGACGTGCAGACTACCGTTGCTGTCGACAAGGACAATCAGATCTACGCGCGGGAGACCAAAGTCATCGATCTTTGCAATAAGATCCTCTTCTATCTGTGCCTGAAGCCTGATGTTCATATCGAATATGATAAAAACGATATCAATAGCACGAGGATAACTAAAGAGCTTACGAACACTGTCCAGGTCACTGTGAAGCTCCTCGCTGACATTATCTTGGCTACGACCCAGAACAATGAGGTGAACCATCTCTACAACGCTCAGTTCCTCAAAATCTACCTCAACTTGATCATAAACCCAGAAGGAATGTTCGGCAGGCTTCCTCATGTCGAAGTAAACGCGAGCCGAATCAAAGACATGATCTTGCCTTTGTTATTAGAGTTTTTGCACCCAGATGATCTGTCTGGGCTGAGACTGGTCAATCGGTACTCAGAACACCTGTTCAGTTACCTCGAAAACCAGCGCGATTTCGAAATTCATGTGTTGCAGCTGTTGCATCACGTTTTCAACACGGATACCCCGAGCTTCGAGCAGATTGTCCGCAACCAGTTTATGGATGATTACCTTGCGGATGCGACTAGATTCAGGAACTTCGTTCCAGAGATAGCTGTCCATGATGGGTCTATCGTGTTTATTTTCAGAAGAGCCGGCAGACAACCTGTCGAACTCCCTCTAAAACAGCTGCAAGAAGGAGTAATTCAAACCACTTACTTGAAATGGGTGCTGAAGATCCTGGTGTCGTTGGCTCGAAGAGGTTCAAAGAATTTCACGGTGAAAATCGCCTCGTACTACCAACAAAACCTTTGCGAGGAGGTTGCAAGCGACACGTTCATCTTCTACGAGATCAAAGGCTTGATGTTGAAGCTCGTCGAGGTGTTCCACCTCTCATACAAGGCTCTGCCGACTGAGGCGATCTCGACGACGATTAGAATCCTCAGCAGAGACGAACAGAAATACATGGACGAACTCGCTCAAATAATCTCAGCAGCGAAGAGAAATCTCACCGGAGAATTCGAAAAGGAGATCCTTGTGAAAGGAGGAGTCTACCCGGAAGCTGGGAAGAAGGCAGCCGTTACAGCCTACAACTACTTATCCTTCCTGGACGTAAAAACGTTCAAGTTTAATGAATTCTTGGTCGCGTTCAGCTCGATGCCTAGTATCCTAAACGACCCTACCCAGGACAAACTAGACAATCTTGCCTACCTACACCATTTAATCTGGAAAATACTGAAGTTGACGCTCTCACATGACAACGAAGCCGAAGTTAAAGCTACGCTGAGAGCAGCGATCCCGCTCCTTACGAGGATCGAGGAGAGAATGTTGCCTCACCTGGTAAATGAAGCCACGAATAAGATTATTCAAAGTCAGCAGCTTCAACAAGACAAACGACCTTTCAGTGTCCGTGGAGTTATTCCAGACCTCGCCGAGAAATTTGCTGGGGCTACTAACCAGATCGTAAAGGAATTCATGAGCGAGGAGTGGATTTCTAAGCGAGGGATCTATACTCTCGCTCAACAGAGCCTTCAAAATCTCGAAGCGTTCCCTAATGATGTCACTTACCCGCTGATTATCGGATTTATGAATAGAGGCTTAGATCTTGAGAGCCAAAGAATACTGCTGAAGTACCTTGAGTCAGGCACTAAATACAAGACGAGATTCTTGGAAATGGTTGCTGCGAACCCACTTATTGACGATGAGAACGACATTAGAGACTTTATCAGACTCGTTGAGTTGTTGTTGGAAATGAACCGAATTACTCGAGAACTAAGCGCGATTGATGCCTTCCGCTCGACCGAGATCAACAAAGCGAAAGTTGAGACAGACACCGAGCAGTTGGTCCAGATTCTCAGCGAAATCCTTACTATCGTGTACGATTATGCCACTCACATGAAATCGTCTTACCCACAATTCAAAGCGTCTGAAAGGAAAGAACTCTTTTTGAAATTTCTATTGAAAGAAAAGAGAAAAGACTCTCCAATTCCTTTCCTCGTGAAGAAAGAGGCTTCCGTGCAAATGTGGCAGAGCGTGATGAGACTGATCAACGCTGATTCGATCCTTCTCGCGACTGCTGATACACTCGGTGCGTCAGGCACGCTGGCCAATATTCTACTCAACAGCGAAAATGCAAAACTCGCTGCTCGTCTCATTATGATTGTCATGCTGGTATTTGTCTTCGAAAACAATGAGAATCAGCAAAGATTGGCCGATAACCGCACCTTCTTAGCGCTCATCGTGAGCAAAAGCCCAAAACTAAAGGACTTTTTCGGCGTCGATCTCGAGATCCTCTTTGTCGAAACTGTCAGAGGAAACCAAGAGCTTATGAAAATGAACAAAAGCCATCTGAAAGACGTGGCAATCAGTGTGTTTATCAAAGAAATCGATCTTAAATTCAAATACGACCCGAAAGCTGATTACAACCGCCTGATCGCTCAAACCAAGAGTATGAATTTCATCCTCACTTCCAAGTTCCCGAACCATATCTGGAAACTTGACACTCGTCTCCTAGAAGAATTCAACGAGCTAATAGTGGCGATTTTCGAAAATGACATCTTTTCCTTGAAAGCTCTGAGCAGCAAGTCTCAACAAGAGTACACAAGAGAGTACCAATTGCCACCGTTCTATTACGCCTTTGAAGAAATGCTGCATTCGATCGAGGCATTAGTCGATCAGTCCACGCCTTCAGGCATCGCTTTCCTCCAAACCGAGTATGTGAGAGACTCATTCATCAAGCTCCTCACGAATCCTAACCTCATGATCCATTTTAATATGAAGAAAGTCATTTTCAACTTGTTCGACAAGATTTTCTACAAGAAATTTAGAAAGCCTGGAGTGTTCAAAAACACAAAGCAAGCTTACGCGTTCTTCTCGATCGTGCTTGCGGACCTCGCCGCGTATGTGGACTCGAAGAATAAACTCGGAAACGTAGGCAATCCTTTCCTGCTTCAAATCAGAGACAAAGGATGGTTTGCTGGAGCTCCGGAACAAAAAATTCTGCTGGAATACTTGACTGATTTTGATCAAACGCTCGAATTCCCTGAGTTTGAAAAGATCAGTTTCCTTTATTGCCTTGACAACGAATTCATCAACACTCAATGGGTCAACTGTCTCAAGTCCGGGACTATCCCACTCTTGATCACTTTGCTCATTGAAGAGCGGGAAGTCTTCTCGGACCAGGAAAATGATATTGTTTCTTTGGTCGTGGATATCTCTGAGGCGCTTCAAGGGATTAACCAAGCAAACAAAAAAGTTCGGGAGGCCACCTCCGATCTCTGCAATAGCATCATTCCGCTCAAGGAATACGTCCATTGGAAGGAAAGACTCGCCAAACTTGCATATAAGCACCCTGGAGAGAAAACTGAGGTCAAAGCCAGTGAAAGCAAATTGCGAACCTCGCTTTCGGATGCTTTGAAATCTGCGGCCAATGCCGCTTTGCAGAACACAGAGGACTACGAATTGGAGCAAATCCGGCTCTTCATTGACACTTCGAAGGACCCAATGATCCTTTCAGCGAATATCCTAGACTTCATCCGCTCAGACATCATCGGAAACCCTATTCTCTCGGAGCAAGCCTTATACTGCGTGAAACTCCTCATTGAATTGATTAAAGCACAAAACTCTGACCCTGCTGAGAGGATTCAGCCAATCTACAAATGGCACGAGCTAAAAGATTGGACAGCGATCAAGGAGCTCCAAACCTACCTCTCTGAAAATGGGCTTCCGGAGCTAATTCTCGCGATAATCCACTCAAACCATCAATCGAAAGTCGCGACCAGCTTGTTTGACCTCGCAACTTGCTTGCTATACGGAGGAAACGAAGAAGTACAAGACAAATTCTACCTCCTTCTCTCTCAGGACCCTGAAAACCAGTTCTTGGGTAACCTTCACAGAATTTTCGTGAAGAAACTTCAGTTGATGAAGAACATCGAGTCCGCGCGGGTCAAGAAACTCTACACAGAGTCTCAAAAGCTCATCTTTTTCCACATGCAGGAGAAAACTTCGATCCTTTCTTCTCAGGAAATCGAGGAGCATAAGTTAATCATGGAGAAGAACTACTTTGACACGCTGCCTGCGAGTGATAAGATCAGCGTTGAGGACTATGCGCAGGACTTGCTGCTGCTGATGAAATTGTTGCAGAGTCTTTGCGAAGGACATCATGGCAATTTCCAGGAGTTTTTACGAGAGCAGAAGTTTGAAGGCAAGAAACTAGTTTACTCGATCAATTTCCTGGATATTTTCAAGAGAACTTATCACGATTTCTTGTCTTACATGAGCATATTTAACATAGAATTCGGAATCAGACTCATGGACGTGATGATCGAGACTATTCAAGGCGAGAACAGAGCAAACGCGTACGTATTTTTGGAAAATACTCTGGTTAACGACTTGACCAATACATTGAGAATTTATGATGGAGATCTTGATATCATCTCTCGAGGCTTCGTTAATAAAGAGAATAGACAGCTTTACATCGAGCTGAAGGACAAGGCACTCTGTCTCTTGCTTAATATGGTAGAGGGATCAAACCCTGAGAAAATTGAAGAGATCCGGCCTCACTTTAACGTTGAGTACGCTGTGAGGACATTATATGGTTTCCTCAAGGACTTCTTTAGGGAAAAAGGGTTCGTTTTTACGACCAACCTCGTTACAAATACCAAGGCGATAAGAAAGATCCTCAAGCGTCTGACTCTCGAAGAGAACAGAGGGGTACTGAGAAGCTCGCTGACCATTTACAGCATCTTGAAGCATTTGTGGGGCGAAAGCAAGGATTTCCAAGAGTTTGTCGCATCTAAAGCTGAGACAGCTGGACTCAATGATATAGAGATGAAAGAGTTTAGATTGTACGTGAGTACTTTCTGCGAGGAATACTGCTTGAGTATTGAGATACTGACCAAGCGCAACCCCGACCTAGTCCGCGTGTACTTCCCTAAGCTGACGATCTGCAATATATTAGAAAGCGACGACTCTCTCACCAAATTTTACGAGAACGTTGACCGCAGCAACACGCAATCCAAGGTGGAAGCACTCGTGAAAGAGACGAACAAGATGATTCCTGCGATGTACGCTGCACACAAGAACATGGGCTACAGTTTCAACGCAAGCAAGCTCTATAACCTCAGCGTCACCATCTCCGAGGTGTTGGCGATCGTAATCAACATCTTTATTCTGGCAACAGTGACCTACGACACGGATACAGACACTGTTAATGAAGGAACGACGTCTCAAAAACTCGCTTTGTACATAATGATTGGAGTGCAAGCATTCATTGCTCTCGTGCAAATCGTTTGCTTCGTGCTGAGTCATTCAGGCACAGTGGCCTCAGCTAAATGGACTGATCGAGTTGAGCAGAAGAGAGAAGAACTCGGACCAGAGATGATGCACGAAATCGATATCACTTTCAAAACTACCAAAGATTTCACCTTTATTGATGACAAATTCTGCGATGCTATCCTTGACCTGAAAGGGCCCTTCTCCGAAGAATATGAGACTCTGGCCAAACAAAACGAATATATCAGAAAACAAAAGACGCTACTTGACATTAAGTTTATTGTTTCGAGTCCGATGTTTATCTGGCAGCTTATTTTCTTCGTTATCTGCTGCTTGTCTGAATATCGTGCCTATTGGTGCGCGTTCCAGACGTTGAATTGGGTTGTGCGGTCTGATTCCGTGAAGAGAGTCGCTATGGCTATCTCTGAAAACACAAGACAGTTCCTTTGGACTCTCTTATTGTTACTCATTGCGATTTTCATCTACTCGATCCTTGGATTCTACTTCTTCAACGATTTGTTTGTGGACTCTGATACAGGTACTGCGATGTGTACTGATACCTTCATGTGCTTCTTCTGGACGCTGAACTTGGGACTCAGAAACGGAGGAGGTATCGGTGACTCCATCGGCGAGAGGGCGTATGACGAAGCGAACCCTTGGGGGTATGTAGCGAGTGTTTTGTATGACTTGTCGTTCTTTGTTATTGTGATTATTCTCTTGATGAATGTCATATTCGGTATGATTATCGATGCGTTTGGACAGCTGAGAGACATGAAGAATGCGAACGAGGAGGACGCGATGAACGTGTGCTTTATTTGCGGACTGGATAGAGGAGAGTATGAGAGAAGAGCGAGTTTCGATGCTCATACAGCCAATGAGCACAACGTGAAGAACTATATTTATTACCTGACGTATGTACTCGAGAAAGAAAAAACGGAGTCCGTTGATCTAACTGATATCGAGAGCTATGTGCTAGAGTATGTCCACAAGAGCGATAATAGATGGTTCCCGATAGGTAGATCGATCACGTTCGAAGCGATGTCGAACGAGAGCAGCGAGGGAGATGAGAGCGCGAAAAACACGGCGAAAATTGTGATGCAAAAGATCGAGAGAATGAGCGGATCGATGGAAATCATGTCTCAACAGATTAAAGAGATTAAAGACTCAGTAGAAAATCAAAAGAAAAAATAAATGAATAGAATAGTGTTACATCTTTTTAAAATATATTATATATATTCTGTGTTACATTGCTGAGTGTTTGATTCTCTTTAACAGGGTTTAAAAATCTTTCATAATAAACTCAAGACTATCTCCTAAGGAATCTTAAACAAACCTCATTAAAATACGATTAATTTATTGTTTTAAGGAAATGGCAATGACAACAAAGAGAAAATATTCATACTGAGCGACTATTTCAATTCTTTTAATTGCCTGTCCAAAGCTGATGCGAAACAATTCTTTTCTTTTAGAGAAAGTGAGAGACCAAAGCAATTGTGAACGTCTCTGTTATTTTTCGGTTGATTTAATGGAAGATTTCGATTTCTGATGTTTCAGTTGAGTTTTACGAGTCTAATTAGTTTCCTAATTTGGAATTTAGAAATTTGCAATTAAATCAAACAGATAATGAATCTAAAAGATGATGTTATCGTCGGACTGACAAGCGCAGTCCAAGCAAGCGAAATCAAAGACTTTGAACAGGAAATATTCATCTCAAAACTCGGCGGCTACCCAGTACACCTCTCTTCCTTAGCCAATTCAACAATTCGCTTAGATATGGCCCAAATTAGACGATATTCCTTGCCCAATCTGCTCATTATGTACGAAAAATATGAAATTCTTCTTCCAGGTAATCGCACTAACAGCAGCGAACCCTGACCATTACCCTTAGATATATGCGCCCCTGGACTATGACCATACTTACCACAGAGGATTATTTTTATACGTTTGCATGGTACGAATTTTTCGCAAAACCCTCTCTCATTGACCCTTGTGCAATAACAGAATGAACCATGCCAGAATAAGCCAGAGTCTATAAAAGTTTTTCGAGTTCAGCTCCCAGAAACTTACGAATTTAACGCAGCGGAGACTCTTTCCAAGCTGTATGAGTTCCCTAAAGACATCGTGCTTTCAGAATCCGTGTATGAGATCATCACTGAAAACGTTACGGGTGAAGAGCAAAGCAGGTTGTTGAAGAAATGGGAAGAGGCAGATAAAAAGCCAGACTTCCTCGATGATGATGATTTGAGATCCGAAGATTTTGAAGACGACAGCAGCGACGAGTTTAATTCGAAAAACAGCGAAGATTACTCTCATGAGAATCAGCTTCTGAAGCAGTACCTTGAAAAGAAGAATAACCCTGAGGAGTCAAAGCAGGATGTCGACGATAAGGAGTATGACGAGATCATCGCGGAGATGAGAAAAAAACGCGAGGACAAAGACTTTGAGAAATACCGAGTCCTGATCAGCACAGCTCCAAGCCAGATTTTGCGATACTGCCGAGGAGAAGGTTCGCTGCCATTGTTTATTTCTACACAAGGGCAGCCGAATGTCAATAGCGTGAAAAAATGCGAGCACTGTGGAGAGAAGCGTGTCTTTGAGATGCAGATCACCCCTCAGGTACTTAACGCGTATAAAGAGCTTATTATGCTGGACTGGGGCGTGTTGCTTATCTACTGGTATGTGCCTTTATATTCTAGAGCAATGGTTAATGATATTTCGTTTCTAGCTGCTCGAAGAGCTGTCCTTTGAAAGGCTTTGGCGAAGAAGTTGTGTATTTGCAGTTGAATCAAGAGGAAAGCCATCTCAGCCAGAAGGCAGTTCAAGAAATTCAGATTCAGATCAAGAAAGACCGAGAGGCTGGTTTGTTGGCTCCATTACCTGATGAAGAAGGAGAAGAATCTTCAGAAAGTAATGACGAAGAAGCGATTACGCAGGACAGCGAAAAGAAGAAAAAGCGCAAGAAACCAAAGAAAAAGAAAGAGCCTGTGATCCAACCGAAACCCGAGGAAAGCAAACCTAATCCTGATAATGTAGAAGATGATTGGGCGTGAGGTCAGCAGTAGATAGTTTGTCCATACCGCATAGTTATTTTGTAATATCGGAGTATCTAAGATTTCATCGGCCGCTCTTCATCTATATCATAGAAAGGCTATGCCCATTGACTGATGGTGTATTAGCGCATTTCATTGCATAACTGATGTAGTTGTCATATAAATTCTTTCTCATCATCGAAGTTAATCAGCATGATCGAAGCTAGGTATCATTCTCCTAATAAAAAAACAGGCTATCTGTTTTTCACATAATAACGCTCGCGAAAATAAAAGGGGATCATTTAGATATCGATTTATATCTATATATATGCAATCTCAGCCCATGGACCAGAGCTTTCATTCCAGCACAAAGGAGTCCGAAAAGCCCTCCCGAGACAAAAAAACCGAGAGAAACGTCATAAAGCTCTACAATAAAGAAGTCGTTAGGATGAAACTCATGAAAATTTTAGATTTCATCTACAGTCATGAGCTCGAAGGGTCGATCGTCAGAGTTTACTCCAACTATTTCTTAAACAAATTCGTTTTCAAGCAGCTGCCGGGTGTTTATAAGAGAAAAACCATTCACGCAGAGCTCCTCGTTCTTCAATCCGAGACACTACTCCTACAAAAAATCATATCTGAATTCCAACAAGACGAATCTTTCAAGGAGTTAGTCCAAGTCTCATGGGAAGATTACAAGCCGACTCCACTGATGAATATGCTTTCTAATGAAGCAACGCCAAGGAACTCAGAAGTCGTTCCACTGGTAATGGTGAATATTCTGATTACTTGGTGTGGACCCTGCCCACGAACGCTTGTCCCTTCCAAGGAAATAGAAGATCCTTATGACGGTCCGTTCGACTACTTCATCTTCCCAGGGAATAAAAATTCATCAGAATTGCAGCTTTATGGCGCGGAAGGGTGCTCGCAGATTAAACAAATAGACTCGAAAACTAACAATGTAATAGTCTTCACGCACCTGTTCGAAAGGCAAATCACCACAGAGCTGGAAGAGGAAATCAGGCCTCTTCTTCTCCAGCAAGGCATTCAAAAGAACGAGTCAGCTTTACTAAAAGAAAAGGAATTTTCTGAGGCAAAGCGGTTGCTTTGCAATGACTTCGCTGGGATTTTCGCCCAATATCTTCGGGAGATAGACTTTGAGGCCCAATCACGGAGAAGAGGTGGATGCTATGGAAAGAGAGAGAAAACGGACCTTAACTCTACGAATGAAACAAACGTGATCTTAGACCTTGTAAAAATTCGTACTTTTCTCTATGAAAGCGAAAGTCCTTTAATAGAGAGACGGAAGCTCGCATATTACAGTTTCTCACAAGGCCGCTGTGAAATTGAGAAGAAAATCAAGGAGCTAATGAGAGCTCTCCCAAAGGGCTTAATAGACCACTACGAAATGGGTACTTTCCTTGACGAGTTGGATAGGAAATCGCGTTCTTATTGTGAAGTTTGCAAAATTTTTTGATAATTTCTCTCTAAGTTAGTTAAACAATGATTTTCATTAGAAAAAATTTTGCCAAAGGTTGGTTTTATACATGCGTGGCTTTCGTTAACACAGATTATTAGTTTAGGCCAACCATTGATAATAGGACCTTAATGCGTTATTCAGGTGCGTTTCGAGTTACGTGTTTATTAAAAGAAAAAAATTAAAACAGACTCAATCACGTCAGAATCTAATTTCTTACATTTTTTAATTGAATATCCTCGAATCTTGAAATCAGAAAACAATCAAAGAAATGGGCAACTGCTGTTCTGAGCGTAAGAATCAAGAGGAAAGGCAACAAGCCGCGGCAATTGACAAGAACTTGATCTTGACAAAGGATGATTGCTTTATCCCGAAGTACAACTCGGTATGATTTTGCCTTTTTTCGAAATATTTAAAAAAGCAAACTCATAGCTATTTATGAGAGGCTCTGCAATCTTATCCAGATTGGATTCCATCAAACAGCAGTATACCAAACAGCTCGAGCTGCTGTTGAAGGCTGGAGATATCATAGATCATGGCTACGATTGGATTATTCATGGTATCGCTGGATTCATCTGGGGAGTAGCTGTCCAGTACCGCTTGGAAGGCAACCCAAATGGTTTTAAATGCGAGGTCCTCAATGAGGCTCCTTACTTAAAAATTGAATTGAACGTGGACCCTGATAGATGTGCTGATTATATTGATTTCCATAAGCATCTCGATAAACTCCTTATGATAATTAACAGCGACCGAGAGAAATTCGCTCAGGAAGTTAGGAATTACAAGTCTTTTCTTGCGGAAGCGTCTGGTAATCAGACTATATCCGCCTTCCCATCTAACAATATGAATGATAGAGGAGGTTAGACATATTGGAAGTGAAGCCGCAGCGGCAGAGGCCAGAGGGGAATTGAACACGGTTAACAAGTATAAATATGATTTATTTATGAAGTTTAATCGATTGATAGAACGAGAGCTATTGAGAATACTCAGAGAAACCTCAAGATATTCAAGGAGAAGGAAAGAGTCGTGGATGAAATTCTCAGGGAATTAGAGGCTGAGCATCAGAAATACGTGAAACAGATGAGAGTGCTGAAAAATGCCGTTGCTAAAGCTCAGCAAAAAGCAGAATCCGCGCTAGCACAAAATAAGAAGTCCCTGTCTGAAGTTCTCGCCTTATTCATGAATGATCCTGATCTTAAATATAATTGAGTGTGCCAGGCAATAGTCGAAAAGCAAATTTTAACAAATTCGACACATTTTCGATAAGAAAAGGATATAGACATTATAATTGTTGTCTCGTTCTGATCAGCTATAATACATATTAAAACATTCCATCAGAGAAAGTCATAAAAATCATATAAGTGCCAAAAAATGTTAATATACAATGAATCATCCCATCGAGACGCTGAGCTTTCAGAACCGTTGATTTAGAATAATATGTGTTACTTCGAATACAAGTTGCTTCTAAGATACTAATCATTTCGGCAAATAAACCAAGAGACATTTGATTCATTACTCAGCTTAATGCGATATCTCAGAATTGAAAGCATTCAATGCTTTATTGATCGATTCTCATCATTTAACAGATTGAAAATGCCTCTATAAGCAGGAAAACGGGAATGAGCTCTTTAAGCGTTCTAAATGAGGAATAAAATCCCGAAAAAAACTCTTTTGTGCTTTTTAAGGATGAAAAAAAACTAATGACATTAATTGTAATAACACCAGCAATAGAAAAAAAGTCATTTATGCAAATATGAAAATCTAACAAGCAGAAAAAAAATAATCAAGCGATATTATTCTTTGTGAATTTGAGCGCTGACTCATTCGAGGCTAAGCTAAATTAATTACTATAAATACACAGCACAAAGCACCGAGCACGAATCAGCTTGTTAATTAAGGTTTCTGCAAGGAATCCTCAAACTTGCAATTTCCATTGGAAGGCGCTGAGGTTTTTTCGCTTGGCTGGGTCGTTTCGCTGTTTTTAATCTTGTCTCGAATCCAAGTGAGTATATCGAAGTCCGGGTGCTTTAGTCTAATATGCTGGTGTAAAGACCCCTCCGATCCGTATGACTTGCTACAGGAGTTCGCCGGGCAGCAATTGACTCGCTCGATCTGCTTCGCAAGTCTACGATATCTCTTCTTCTTGGCATACGAGTGAGATTTTTCCAGCGAAAGCGAGTCTGTTGGCTGAACTTCATTAATCTTTGGAGCGGTGAATTCTTGAGGGATTACGTTAATAGTTTGAACAGGCTTGATTTCCATTTGTATCGGCGCCTGTTTGAGCGGTGTTAGAGACTGAAGCTGGTTCCTCAGCAAATTATTTTCCATGATGAGATTCATCAGCGATAGGTTCGTCGGCGTCGTTTGCTTTGGGAATGTAGAGGCGATTTGGGCTACTGGATTCATGGAGACGCGGTTAAGAGGCATCATACCAGGGTATCCGACGATGGATGGTTGTTGAAACACCTGGGGTCGCATCCCAGCCTGGAGTTTATTGGCCATGAGCTGAGCATAGGTGTGTGGTGGGAGCTTGGCCTGGGTTTGATTCATCATTTTCCAGAGATCCATGGTGTAATCAGAAACTGGTTGTTAACTTTGCAATCTACTTGTCGAATTATAATTCGATTAACACGCTAACAGGTTATATGAAATGGCATAATGATTGAGAAAATTATTAATCAGAAAAATGAATTGAATGGCTTTGGTTTTTTATTCCTAAAAATTCTTTTTAAGTCTGTTAGATTTTAACGATTAGAATCCTTCATCGATTAGAGTCTTTTACTGTACTGCGTTCGACTTATAATCGAATTATTTTTTAAAATCGATATGGAATACTCAAGCTCAATGGAAAAATATTCTAAAACCTAGTATCAACCTCCTACTTCGTGAATCCTCACGAATACCACCTAGTTAGTCTGAAATCCTCGTCATCAAATGAATCAAAGGCGAATTTCAACTCGAAATGAGAGGTAGAAGCCTCTCTAAGCAAGGGAAGCGCCGGGGTTTTTGGAAGAAATATAAAAGGATCAAAAAATTAATTAATAAAGGAAATGATTAGAAGCTTTGCGAATATCGAAGGTTTTAATCAAAGCCACAGCTTTCTGATGAAAATTAACTTCTGAGAAGTCATGGAATTATATGAATTAAAATATCAGTAAATTAGCCAAAAATAGAGCGCTATTTAGCAGATATCACTCTGGTTCTTCCAAGTTTCCAAAGCCCAATCTCGAATTATTTCAGTTGTCATGGGCATTCAGTAAGGTAGACTGATTCAGAAGCTTGGAGAAACATTGCACGTTTTAATCTCAACCATTGGAATTTGCTGAAAAAATGCAAAGGGAATTCCTCCCCGACGATTACAAAATAAAATAATCCAAAGAGTCCGCAGTTGAATCCTCGAGGGTACTTCTGATCGAGCCCAGCTCCTTGCGCTTCATTTGCTTGCTTGCTTTAGCTCCTTGTTATTTTTTGGAGGTATTTTGATGACTAAGTAGCATGAATTTGTCGTAGAGTCAATGGATATCATTGCTTAGAATGAGCTATCTTGGTATCTGCAAGTCTGTTCTCATGTATAATAGTATAGCCTTGAATTTATTAGCTAATTTTGGGTCTTTCGTTAAGATGAGCTCCTAATTTATACAAAAATGAATATTGTATTTCATGTATCCGACTAAGCTTGAAAATAAGGTGATTTGCTAGGATGATGCTCTTAGGGTCGCTATCATTGGTGACGTGACCTTGTACCACCACTATGGTAAAGCGAATATTATAGATATATATTATTCGTCGAAATGAAGTACATTTAGAATGGTATTTGTTGGAAAAGTTGTGCTTGGTGTGAGAACTAAAGAAAAGAGAGAACGAAAGAAAATAGAGCCCTACTTCTCTTTTGAATCTCATTACCATTATTCATTTAGCAATGTAAGTGAATAACTTATTGATTCTCCTCTACCTTGATTTAGTCAGAAAGAGTTAGCTTCCCCCAGAAAAAAGAATATATTATCATGGCTGACGTTTTCTTGAGCTCGCTATGAACTGAGTTAACACTTTGAAATGGCAAGGAATGCACAGAATCATTTTTTTCTTTTTATTTTTTTTAGGAATACGTTTAAATGTTTAAAATCTCATGTTTTTCTAACTGTAATTGCCACCAACTCTATATCGTAGACGCAGAACGAAGATCATATCCTTCAATCCAATTTTATTCAACGAAGAAACAAGCATCTTTTCTTGGATAATTCCTTGGGATTTGTTTTTGACTGAGTTGAAAGTTAACTTAGCAGGTAAAAGATATTTTAATTCAATGAACAGAGCTCTGAGATGATGAATACGAGATGGCAGCAAATGAAGCTGTTAGGAATTCTGACGAGTTTAGCTGTATACCATAGCTCGAGGGATCCTTTTTGACTCTCACAATCATGATGAGGTTCATATTCCGGCAATTTGTGTACGATAACAGCAGCTAGCTTTTTATGATACCATTTCCTACAGTCATTGGGATTTTCCATCCGTTTTTGTGAATTTAAAAACATTCAATCCATTCTTCTCCATAAAATAAACATAAACGTGCAAATAGCGAGACTAAACATTGTATCTACAGTATCAAGGTAACTCTAGGCCGAAATGAGCTCATCTCAGCCTCTCTTTCTCTCCACCTAGTTATTTTCTTTCAATTTCAAGAACATACTAAGAAATAAACTAAATAGTCTTCTTATTTTGATAATTATAAAGAAATGTTCACATTGATAATTTAATCGAAAACTTTTGTTCATGAAATCATCCCTTCAAATGTTAAAATTCTGTTTAAATTACTATTACAACCCCCTGTCTCCTTAATCCCGCCGGCTTATGGGGTAAAATATCAAAGCATTCAAGCAATCAGTCGGTTTTGTTTTTGTGATTAGTCTTTTCTAATTCAGCCAAAACATCATATTCTCAATTAACTAAATCTTTTGGCAAATTCATGTGCCGTTTCATTAAGACGCTAATTCTATGGCCATTGCTTACTTTTTCTCTCCAAGCTTCGAGAACCTCAATGAATGAACACTGAGATCTCAAATAGCGTTATTCAAAAAAACCAGAAAATAGAAGGTTGTTAGTAAAAATTATTTTTGGATATTCAAATGATGAAGTACATACGTTTTGAAAACGAAACCGGCGGCGACCCTGCTGTGAGCGAGGAAACAAAGGAAGACAAGAAAATCGAGAAGAAGTCAACCTTTGAGTTTACTGATATCGAAAAGAACTTCCCAATAGCAGAATCCAACTTTACACAAATTGGCGGATTGAGATACACTCAAGAAGAGTATGCTCAATCCGAAAAGCACAGACGCGCGAGAAGGTTCAGTAAGCCAAAGCAGACTGACTCTGACACTATCGAGAGGTGCGAGTGCTGCGGCTATCCTATCGAAAACGAGCAGTTTCCTTTAACAGCATCGTTAACAGACATTTTCGACAGCAGTCCGACCTTCGCGCAGTACTTTTTCTACATAAAAAACTTCATCTATTTCATGATTGCATTCTCAGCGATCTGCGGACTGCCGAACATGATTCTCAATTATATGGGCAATCATTGCGAGATAGACCATGAAGATAATCCTTATAGTTGCTATGAGGACGATTTATTTACCATTCTGAGTTTGGGTAACATCCTTAACAAGGACAGCTATCATCTCTACAACATCCAGAAGTTTCTAAACTTCCTTGCAGTGATTGCTTTGACCGTCGGTATTCTCATCATTCAAAGAAATCAATATAAGTTCTACCTTGAGAATACCCATCGAAAGGCGCATCCGTCTGACTACGCAGTGCATATCTCAGGCATACCAACGGACCGGCCTATCAAGGGTTTAGATCTCGAAATTCGCAAGCTATTTGCTAACTCGCCATATGAAGTGCGAAGAGTTATCATTGCTTATGATATGAGAGAGCCAATCGAATTGTATGAGTCTCTTTACAAGCTGATGACACAGGAAAAAGCAGAAAAAAATGAGAAACGAAAAGCGGCGTTGGAGAAAAAAATTATTCATTTGCGCGAAGAAATTGAGGCACTTAAAAAAGAAAATGTGTTTACGAAAGTCACAGGAGACGCGTTTGTTATGTTCCAGTTTCCTCATCACGCCCACCAGGTGTATCATACCTATAAAAGGACTTGGGTCACAAAACTCCTTGAATTTTTCAACAAAACCAAGTCAAAGCCGCTCATGCTTGGAGACGTGAGACTTCAAGTGCGCAGAGCGCCCGACCCGACTGATATCAGCTGGGAGAACCTCAGCGTTGGGTTCAGAGAGAGACTGCTTCGAGGGCTAATGACGAACTTTCTCGCGATTCTCATTCTTATAGCGAACACCGCGATGGTTCTTTGGTTCCTGAACCTGCTGAAAAGCCTCAGAGAAGATGAAGAAAGGAGAGAAGAGCTTCGAGGAAATCGCCTCATCGACCTCGATAAGGTTTTGCTGTTTCTATTGCCGTTGGTTGTGAAAATCTTCCATCTTATCATCCCATACTTCTTACACAAGCTCCTCAAGCTCCATAAACAGAAATCTTATTCCGATTTTTGCGAGCAAGTCGTCTTCTTCGAGACATTTTACGACGTGCTCAACGAGCTGCTGGCGAACTTGCTATACTGCTTGCATTTCAACGATTTCTTCGGGGAGTATGGTCTGATAGCTTTCGCCGCAGATATCCTTTTTGTCACTCTCATATACGACGTGTTGGACCATATTTTTGATATTAAAGGATGGAAACGAGTTGTTAGAAGATTTTATTCGATGAGGATTAAGAAAAGGAAACTCACCCAAGACGAGCTGAATAGGAAATACGAAATGCCAAGACCAGACATCTCTGAGAGATATGCTAACGTGATATATAAAACTTACATGGCGGCGTTTTATATGCCAATCCTTCCAATAGCCTCGTTTTTGATCGCAGCGAGTTTATACTTTGACTATCTACTCGAAAAGATCGTGTTTCTTCGAAAACGATCGTTTTCAAGAGAACTCAACGGCGATTTCCCCGTACGTATGATTAAGATGGTCCGTGGCGCACTCGTGCTCTACGCTGTCTCTGGAGTCATTTTCGATTATCTCTTGATCGGAAACAACCCAATGTTCCATGAGAAATCCCTTACAGGGTTCTGTCTCGCCAGTGTGATCATCAGTCTTCTTAGCCTCATGATCCCGAGCCATTGGATCCTCAAAAACGTCATGTTGAGAGGTTATACGAAGGACGGGCTTATTAACTTGAAGACTTACGATGAGCAAAGCAAGGACGCGTTGTTCCATTGCAGAGATTATGATGCTGACAATCCGCTGAATAAACTGAAGAAGATGGCGGATATCGTCGGGATTAGTGCGCCAAAACGACCGGCGGGTGAAATGCTGCAAGGGTTGTTCAAATACACACTTGCGAAGAAAAAATCGCTGTCTGGTAATCCTTCTTATGGAAGTGGAGGACTAATCAACTGGACTTCTGCGCGCAGTAAAAAGCTTGCGTATCAAGGAATAACATCGCTATTGGGACAGAAGCTGGGTATGTCGCTGTCTCTAGAGGTCGAGGAGCCAGAGCAGCCAAAGAAGGATTATAAGAAAGTAGCAAATTCGATATTGACTTCTATGTTGGCGGGTAAAAAGAATACGTAGTAATGGGTTAAATAGTAATTTGAGTGTTATTTCAGTGCAAATTATTTTATAAAGATTCATATCAATCTGAGTGTAATGTGTCAAATTTAACAAGGAATCCTCAAAAATGCAAATGAAAGGCTCTCTAATGATCTAGATTTCAAGATAATTTGTTGATCGCCATTTAAATACAACATATTATTAAAGTGTTATAGACTCTGTATAATAACGTATTGTAAATGTTATAATTGCTTATCAAACCCCATCTTCTAATGTAATGCTGAATTTGAGTCACGATCAGAGAGATCGACCAGAGCGTCTGAAGTCGCAGACTTCTCACCGTCTGTTTGATAATCAGCAGCTTTTCCAAAAAGAGTGCAGATCAAACCGAATATTGCTGCAGCCACTGGAACAGCTGTAATGCAAATTCTAAGATAAAGGTCGCTATCGGATTTGCCGGCATCCCATGAGTCCTATAGTTAGATTGTATGAGGTTAAGGCCGATGAACACACAAAGGTACCAAAATGAGCCAGAGTATTATGCCATTGGAGACTTTCTCGAATAAGCTATACGTGCCATAGACAAAAGCTCCTTGATGTCCATTCATTCCAACAACTTCACTCTAAAAAAAGGATCAAGGTTAGAATGAGACTGTGAGTGGAGGATGGTTACAATGAAGGCAATTGAGGTGTTGAGAATGACTGATTGAGATAATCCGAGTACGATTACGATGCCATAGATCAAATAATTATATTTTGCAGGAAGGAGCTATGGAAATTATTGTGAATTAGAGGAAGAATTAAGCGATAGTAAAGCTTACCAGCATCGTTGCGCCAATGAGAATAGCGATTAACGCACCAATCGCAAATACCTTTTTGCTAAAAAAATGAAAATGTAAATGATTTTGCCTCCAATAAGCCAAATATACCGTCCGATTCGGACATAGAGTTGAGTCAACTGCGACGAAATTAGCGAGCTGCTAAGGTACACGAGCATGGGAATGACGGCGAAAGAGAAGGGAGTATCTCCTCCAGAAGCCTCTCCTTGAATTCCAAGCGAGTATTTCAGATAAAATAGAAGCAGAGACTGGATATCATTCATATAACGAATTAAATTTTTAAAAGAATAACTGATTGTTACCGCAGGGATATTAGAGTAGATTCTCGCAGCCATATACACTCCTCCATAAAGCCAGAATTGTGTAGAAGAGAACCAATGATACCATTTAAAATCGCTCTCTTCATGACTTCCTACTGATGCTCCATCGTTCTCTTCTGCATTTTTCGCCCTCTCAGGTTCATTTGCCTCATCAACTTTTACGAAACTAGATTGTTGAATGAGTTAGCAGCCTTGAAAAAATAAATCATTACGGTGCTTCCTCGAACGCTCTTGGTGATTCTCCGTTCCCCGGTTTCGTAGGACTATCGCTTGAAAAAGATAAATCCGCATCGAACCCGGCTCCTGAAAGCTTGAGGAAAGATCGTCTGTATTGTTTCGCAAGCTTGCGGCATGCAATTGTCAGCGGCCGTTCTCTGATATGATAGATAAAGAACAGCGAAGCCATCATGCCGATCGTGACCGTAGTGTAAGTCAATATTTGAAATTCAACTTTATTATCATGAAACACCTTGAAAAATATTGCTGCAAGCACAAGAACTGAGAGATTCGCGATGAAAGTGAAATTGCTTCTTAAGTTGTTAAGCATATCTCTTCTGGTTCGAGACAATGAGATGCTTGGAACCAGTGACATGTGAGAAACTTGACACATTGCCCATCCAATATTTGTGATTGCTCCGAACAGCCCGTAATTGAGAAGAGACATTAAATCACTCTCTCCGAAGAGCTGACACAAGCGACATGGCTGGAACATGAAGACCAAAGTTCCCGCCATTAGCACAAAACCGCTATAGTACCAAGGCATGCGTTTTCCGCATCTCGTGTTGGTAGAATCTGAGAAAATTCCGACAACAGGAGTCATTAGCCCATCGATGACCTGTCCGATGAGGATCACTAACCTATAAAAGATAAACATCATGATTTAAGAGAGAATGTATCTTACCCGGCAAGAGATCCTGCTTTCCTAGCGTCATGCGGGTTCATCGGCTCGACTTCTACGAGGAAAAACAGCAAAAAATTAAACCAAAGAGCAGCGGCAGCGTCATTGAGGAAGTGACCGATCCCATAAGCAAAAACTTGGATTTTTGATAATGCGTCTAATCTCAGCTTATGAAGATCCTGAAAGGACATCCTGAGTCCCGGAGAGGTGGCCTCCATCAATGGCTCTTTGATTGAAAGCCCTGTATCCCGATCGTCTAGCATTTTGAGGGTTTAGTTCAAGTAAAAAGTTTAATTGTGTTGATTTTGATTTTGCTTTAAATAAAAGCTATTTTTAATACTATTACAAGAGCCTGAACTTAAAATTTTGCTCGATATAGACGCTATATAGAAATTTTAAGCGTTGCTTGAAACTATCACGGCCTAAATGTTTCAAAACAAATTACAAGGAAACAAGAGGCATCGATTTACTTTTCCCGTATTGTACCTTGAGAACAAATGGCATTTTTGCTGTTGTTAACATGAGTATAACAATTAAAAAACTTCGTGAGTCCGAGGTTCTGATCGGTGTAGTGGAAACGCCTACTATTGGCTACTCGCTCGTGACTTATTCGGTTTTGAATACAGTTTACTCACATTCTCTCGCTTGTATTACAGATATGGATTATGGTTTACAATTACAATTTTTTTCAACTTTACTGTGGCATTCTACTTACATATCTACATGTCATAACTAAATTAAAATAACACTTAACCTATATGATAATGTGGCCTTTTGGCCTTAGGCACTCAAAGATTCTGTAGGCGAGCCAATTTTTTTTTGGAACGCGCTTTTAGATTTGAGCTTTTTTCAGACACATCGACTACTGCGTCTGAAAGTACGGACTTCTCGCCGTTTATTTCATAATCGGCGACCTTCCCAGCAAGGGTACAGGCCCACCCGAACATTGCGGCAGCGACTGGAACGCCAGAAATGCAGATTCTGAGATAAAGGTTGCTATCAGATTTGTGAATGTCGCATGAGTTCTGTGAGGTTGTTGAGTTAGAGGATGAAGAACGCAAAATGTTACTAAAATGAGCCAGAGTATGACGCCATTCGAGACTTTCTCGAAGAGGCTGTAAGCTCCGTAGACGAAAGCTCCTTGATGTCCGTTCACTCCGACGACTTCGCTCTAGATCAGAAGGAAAAGCTTCGAAATGTTGGTAGTCATAGGATTGTTACAATGAAGGCGATTGAGGCATTGAGGATGATGGATTGAGAAGCTCCGAGGACAACTACTACACCGTAGATCAAAAAGCTATATTTGGCAGGTAAAATCTATATTAGGCGCATGAGTTAGAGGGAAGGTTAAATTATTGATGAGTTTTACCAGCATGATCGCGCCAGTAAGAAGAGCGAAGACTGCGCCAATAGAAAAAACTCCTTTGCTATATAACCCAAAGTTTCGCGAAATTATCATTAAAAGGTCAAATATACCGCCCTAGTCGGAGGTAGAACTCAGTCAACTTCGAGGAGATTAAGGAGCTGCTGAGATACAAGAGCATGGGGATAATAGCAAACGAGAAAGGAGTATCTCCTTCGGATGTCTGCCCTTTAATCTTTAAAGAGTACTTCAGATAAAAGAGTAAAAGAGACTAGATATCATATCAATAATGAGCGAAACTGAATAAAATCAAAGTGATTTTACTGCAGGGATATTAGAGTAGATTCTTGCAGCCATATACACTCCACCATAGAGCCAGAATTGCGTTGAAGAGAACCAGTGATACCACTTAAAGGGATTTTCCTCGCTGCTATCTTCGCTGCTTGTTGTTGAGATATTATCGTTGTCGTTCTCGGGAATTCCATTTTCATCTGTTTCAGAGAACGTAACTAACCTAGAAAGACGAAAACACAATTCTATTAGCGAAAAATCAATTTTTCAATACGGCGTCTCTTCGGACAAAGATCCTCGGCGGGTTGGTTTTTCAATGTCGCTGCTAGTAAAAGCTACCAATTCCTCGTCAACGTCACCTCCTGATAGCTTGAGAAAAGAGCGCTTGTATTGCTTCGCAAGCTTGTGGCATGCAGTTGTTAGAGGCTTTTCTCTGATATGATAGATAAAGAACAGCGAAGCTACCACGCCACCCACGACAGTAGTATACGTTAATAATTGAAATTGAACTTTGCTGTCCTTGAATACCTCGAAATATAATGTTGCCAGCACAAGCACTGATAGATTCGCAATGAAAGTGAAATTGCTTCTTAAGTTGTTAAGCATGTCTCTCCTCATCCTTGATAATGAGATGCTTGGGACAAGTGACATGTGAGAAACTTGACACATTGCCCATCCAATGTTCGTGATTGCTCCAAACAGCGCATAATTTAGAAATGAGACAGTAACGCTTCCTCCAAATAGTTTGCACAAGCGACATGGCTGAAACATGAAGGTGAATGAGACTGCCACCAGCACGAATCCTGCGTAATACCAAGGCATACGTTTTCCGCATCTTGTGCTCGAAGTATCAGAGAGAATTCCGACGATAGGAGTCATGATGCCGTCGACGATTTGACCGACAAGGATTACTAAGCTGCCAATGAATAATTGTATTGATCTAGTGGAGAAGTAATAAATCTTACCCAGCAAGTGAACCCGCTTTCCTCGAGTCTGTAGGATGTATAGGTTCAACTTCCACGAGAAAAAAGAGCAAAAAATTAAACCAAAGAGAAGCGACAGCATCATTGAGAATGTGGCCAATCCCATAAGCGAAAACTTGGATTTTTGAGAGTGAATCCAATCTGAGCTTCTGAAGGTCCTGAAAGGGTGTCTTAATTCCAGGAGAAGACGTCTCCATCATCGGTTTTAGGGCTATATCTTCCAAATCGTTTTCGTTGAACATATTTTTGATCCGGACTTTGATCGAAAGGCAATTTTATTCTTATTCAGTATGATTTACTTAAAATTCGCTGTCAGAACTTTTAGATTCTTTTTGGATCTCTAGACTATGCACCCACGCATACTTTTTGGCTGATTGATAGTATAGGCAGCTAAATCGAAGAGAATGAGTTGCTTATTTTGTGTTATGGGCTTAAATTGAGGGAAGGTGTATTTTTCGAATCAATTGCAATAAATAGTGGCCAGACGGCGGTAGCTTGGATCTTTATAACAAAAATATTTCTCTTCCCTTCTGGTCCAAAACTAAATAAGATTCGAATTCACCTGTCAAGGTTCAAGTTTCTCTACAATATAATTTCAGAGAGTGTACTTGATTGAACGCAAAAATAATTTCGAATTTGAATGTAATGGTTTTCTTTAAGACCCTTTTCAATGTCCTACTGTCTTATGTAACGCTTGTTACTTGCATGATAAATAGCGGAATACTCGTGGAAAAGGAAGAATTCTGCTAAATAGCGTCAAATCTAAGTTTAATTGTATAATATCAGCAAACTGTGTGTGGCGAGAAGGAAAATGGAGAATAAAATAGAAGATTTAGAGAGCAATAAGACTTTTCCGGGAAAACAGGATCAGCGCAAAGAAGGCGAAGTTCTAGATATATAATTATAAATCGGGAATTCTCTCTTGAGGCTCAATATGTCGGATATGAATTACAGGGATTGTAGAGATTCTTAAACCTCTTAAAATGTTCTGTTAGCTTAAAACTTGAAAGAGAACATAAACTTGTCCCTTTGAATCCGCCGATGCATTATTGGCACTCTATAATTTATCTTTTTTCTAAGTGTGTTTCTATTAGAAGCATCAAACGCACAAGTATTTTGGGAAACTTTTTTTGTGAGGAAATTGTTGAAAATTTGGCCTTTTCCTCGAAGTATTAGCTAAACTGTTATTGGTGAACTCTAACTAATTCTGAACGTGAGAAACTAGTGAAATTCCAGAACCATTCGCCATTGTTTGAAGTCTGAATTAAAAAAAAAGAAATTCGACTAGCTCTTTTCTTCTAATGAAGCTGCCTTACAACGAATTTTTTTGGAGCAGAAGCAAATTGTAACTTTACCAATCGGTTAGGATGACCGATTGATTCAATTTTCGTTTCGGTCAAAACTTGACAAATTTGATAGATTTTAAACTTTATTAATATTTTAGATTTCATATTAGATCCACTGTTAATTTTCTAATAGCTTCGTAAGACTCAGACATTGTGATAATAACACCTGATTCAGACAACAGTAAAAGTACATTTAGTTTCGTTTATCCTTCAGGAATTGGAGTTTTCTATTATTTTTATTAAATAAAAAGAATTTTCTCTTGATAGTAGATTCACAATCAGCACATTTGTTCCATTGCTGAATTATATGCTGAATTCGAAGTTTGTTCTCTTTCATTTGAATATTCACTAGCAATTTTCAATTGCAACTTTGAAATCGTATTTTATAGCTATGTTCTCGTTTCTTTCATCTTAATTGAAATCAAGAATCAGCAACAAACTTCGAAACCTCGTGTTTACCTTGGTGTCCTGTAGAAAAAGGTGCTTCATAAATGAGTAAAACAATGTCACCTTCCATCATTATAGACCAATTCCATCATAAAATAACATAGTCATGATTGTTGACAAACCAATAAAGACTCCCGTTGCATGACATCAGGAACTCCTTATTGAAAAATATCTGCTGCGATGAAAACATTAACGCCATTTCAGGAAACAAGGCTCCCCCACCCCAAGGTCAAATTTTGTAACTTCTCTCTTCTGTTGTTACGAATCTGATCACTATTCTGATCTTTATAACCTAAATTTATCGATACACATGACTGATCAGAATTTATCGCCTGCTTAAGAGCGTAGGTACCCGTTCTTCAATCACACCAACGGACTCTAAAACAAAATGACTCACTCCATCCGAGAACAGCAACTGCTAAAAGTTTCCACCTTGCTAAATTCCGAGATGGCAAACGCCGTCATCTCGCAGCTCTCGAAAGAAGATATTCTGAAGTGGGGTTTCCTTATAGCTCGTCACATCGAAAGAAACCCACTAGACAGTCTTGATGTCCTCCTCTCCTTGAAAACACTCCACGAGGTCCATCCTTTTTCCAAAAGAGAAGAGATGGAGGCCTTTGTGAGACTTGTCCAGGACTTGGACGCCCCTATACACGAAGAATCAAAAAGCCAAGAGAACCCAACACAAAATATTACTACTAATAGAGATGACAGCAGATGCACCTCAGGTTCTGTAGAAAAGTCTATACCTCACAACGATTCCAAAAGATTGGGGCTATCTTCTGATAATTCCAACTCTCAGCATAAGAGAGCTACCTCCTGCATAGAGAGTCTCTTACACGCTTCTCTTATCTCAGCAGAAAATGACCAGATTAATCTTAAGGGTTTAGACACTCCAATTGAAACGCCTCAGAATCTAATTGAAGAAAAAACACAATCTTTTGTTAAAAAGCCTACTAAAGCTGAAATTACATCTACGACAAATACCAAAAGGGCTTTTTCAAGCAGTAAGACAGTAAGGCCTCAATGGAACAGTACAGTTAAACCACACATCCAAACAACAACTTATTTTAAATTGAATTCAAGACGCCCAAGCACCGCACAAAGGAAAGATGTCAGCAAAAACGCCAACCCATTACAAAATAAGGCCGTTAGCAGTCAAACGCGGCCTCAACCGCCGAAATGAAGCTTTCCTCGATCGCTACCAAGGTTGCAACCAAATGGCATGTAGGTGGAAACGAGTTCTGCTATGTATGTAGCAAGAAATGGAGGACGTGCCAGTGTGGCTATTCCTAATTTCATTTATTCTCCCTCGAATTACTCACTGTATTTATCGAAATATTTTGATTTATTATTGTTTCAGTGCTAATTCGTTCATTCATTTGGTGTTGTAAATGATAACGTGCATATACTTTTATTTAATTTCTAGAGAAAACTGTTATGATCTTATAATGGAAAGGCTACGCAACTCGCATGTCTTGGGCATCATTTATGTATCATAGTTGATGATTGATAAGTTTTATCTTTTTCATGTTGAGATTAGAATGCCTTAAATCGAAAGACTTATGATTTCTTATAATTACAAATAGAAAAAGAATATTGAATTTTAAATCAAAATTTGAGATAAGCAAATTTCAAATTTCTAACAAAGAGCTTCGTGAGCGGTTGAAGCAGGTAATGGCATGAACCCGGTGTAATGGTACGAATTTGAAAAATCTGAATGCTTTATTATGAACGTAGTAGTTTAAACATTGTATGTAAAATGAGTAATCAAACTTACAAACGCTTTGGGTATGACTTTTTACAATGATACTCCTACTCTTGATTTGGTATCGTAATTGTACCAATAATCGGGTAATTCTAGCATCATGCAGACTTGCAGAATCTATTGTCTTTGAGATTAAAATGAAATGTAAAATCAACTGTTTCCAGTCAAGCTTTAAATTAAACCATTGTAATTAATCCATAAACATAATAAAAAGACATGAAGTATCCTACAGTACCTAGGACTGCTGAATTTGAATAACACAAGTAATTCAAAATAACAACATTCCATTGTGATTGCTCACCAAAACTAATCCAATGCTAATCGTTAAGAAAATTTCTCTAAGAAAACAATCACTTTATGAAAGTATTCTATTGTAATCTCCAATGAACAATATTAGTAAGCCACAGTGCTACATAGTAGTGTTCTCATGATTCTCGAATTCAAGATTGGTTTATTTAAACACATTAAAAGATAACTCTCATGAACGACACGGATACCATGCTGTACTCAGACAGTCAATCCATCATCATTATGCCTCTATTCCCAATCCATACTGGCCCAGTGATTTGCGCTGCCCTCTCTGCCATAGCTTGTCTTCTCATGCTACTCACAGCTTGCTTTTCAGGACTGCATAAAGAAGTTTTTGGCAAAATGGCCTGCTGGATCCTTCTCGGTGACCTTTTCTTTTTTATCCCTAAGATCATCGCTGGCTTTTCTTACGAAAAGACTCTCCTTTTTTGTAAATTCATGGGTTTTTCAACTGAAATCGGACGAACAAGTTCATTTTTTTGGGCCGCAATGTTCGCACACGCATTCTCTTTAGTCCTCAAATACCAAGATCCCAATATCGTCGGAGAGTTTATGGGTGCGTATAATCTTTTCGCGAATCTAGGAGGCGCTCTATTCGCATTCACTTCCGTTTTGACGCCTCTAGTATTGTTAGATTCAGATAAGCTGGCTTGCGTCCACGAAGTCTATAAAGGAGAAGTTGATTATTTGTATATTATATTCGCTGATGGACCACTGATTATCGGCTGTGGACTGACAATATGGTGGTATATCGTCGCGATCTTCCGCTTAAGGAGGTTTCTCTCACGAGACCTGAGCCGAGATGAGATAAGCTTGATGCTTTACCCGTTGATTATGTTGATATGCTGGCTGCCGAACCTGGTCGTGAATGTCATGACATTTTTCGATTTTGAGCCATCTGACGAACTTCTCATTACTTTGGAGGCAGTCGCGCATATGCAAGGGCTGCTCGATGCTCTTGTATATGGAGGGTCGAAGAAAATGCTGAGGCAAATTAAGAAAGGCCCCTGTGCCTGTATCAAGAGACAAAAAAGGCCTCACAACTCATCTGCGCTGGCAAATCAATCAGGGTTTGACGAAGTGATTTCTTCAACAGAGCATCTTCATAAGTCGGAAGATGAACGACTAATAATGAAGGATCTTAGCAAACGGCAAGCTACAAAATCCAGTTTTCACGTTCAAAGTAATGCAATGCCGCGTAACCTGCAATCAGTTTTGTTAAGTAACTATTAGAAAATCGCTTTTGCTCAAGGATAAGACCGAATTTTTTATTTTCAAATCGGCGGGAAACAAAAAGCACGTGAGAATGCATGCTTCGTGTAAATGACTCCTGTAAGTTTTTTATATTATTAAGGATTGTATTCAGCTCATTTGAGATTGATTGTTAATCCTACCATCCAAATTCAAGCGAGAGAGAGAGGAGGGAAAAAATTATCTCTAAGGAGATATAAAGTCTTGATTAGATTAGGAGTTTATTCTGCATAGCTTGGATATTCCTGAATATTAATTTATTTTGGACATCGACAAGGATGAATTTGATACAAATTATGAAAACATTCCTTATGTTGAATCTACGAAAAAAAAACCAGGAAACCGAAAGCCAAGGTAAATTTGCATGTAGATGTTACGGAAGACAATTCAACTCCTACCCATTATCATAAATTTAATTTGCATTTCATTATGTCGCTCTTCTTTTATTGCATCCCATTAATCTGCTTCTTCGACGACGCCCTTGAAATGGCGATTTTTGATGATCCATCTGATTCTAGTTCCGAAGTGAGCTTTTCCTCTGAAAGCAAAAGCGAGGTATGATGTCTTGAACCCTCAACAGATTTCTGTCTGCGATTACAGCATTTATTCCTGTATCCGATCACTATCTTATAAGAGAGTCCATACGCAAACGCATTCAGAAGCCCTTGTGCGCTCATTAATACATTCGCTACAAGCACCCACGAGAAAGGGATTCTTGCGGGCACAGCTATCATGTTATAGACCGATAAACACACCCACGGGAATAAACATATCACGAGAATGAGCGGATAGCACATCAGTTCTAAATGCATGCGGATCCCAAACTGTCTCAGTTTGTTTATCACCGAAAGATAGCAAAACCCAGAATACAATACGACTATAGCCGCAGTGAGATCCGAGACGATGAAGTCTCTCCAATCAAACTCTTTTCCATTGGAATAGTGAAGACACCCTCCGTTGCCAGGATAAACTTGATAGTATTGAATAACGACAACGAAGATTCCAAAGAGAATTCCTGATAGAGTTGATATCCAGATGTAAGGCTTTATGTAATGGACGACAGCTTGACCTTCTCCTCGTTTGACGCTGCTGTAAAGGCAATGACCGAAGCAGCAGGTCCAGACCAATGACCCTGCATACCCAATATAAGTGAAAAATGCGTAGGTTTGACAGAGAAACAAGTTCTCTTGGACCCAAGAGCCGATTAGAGGTGTAAAGTTATACAAGATATCCATAAGTGACAGTCCAATCACCATTTTATTTAGAGAGTAACCTGTCTTTTTGAGGAGAAGTGTGGTGATTAGATTGAAAAAACACCCGATTATTGATAAAGTGTTTGTGGTGATCGTGGCGATCAGCAGTGCGTTGATCTGGCTTGGAGTGTACCCCAATCGGAGCACATAGCGAGCACTTATCAGCAAGCTCATTTGTTTAGCAAAGCAACAATTCGTTTTATTGTTTGAAATAATCTAAAAAATAATTGGATCAAGATCTTACTCGGTTAATTTCAAAGGAATTTTCGTAAACGAATTTATTTTCTGAAAACTTTCACTCCTGACTCTTTTTTCGTAAAATATAAAACTAAATTGGCTCTTGGAAAAAAAAAAATGATAAATGAAATTTTCTATTAATTGATGAGGGGTATGACCTTTGTTTGATACTACTACTCATGTAAAGCGTTGTGAAACTCAATATATCGACCATCAGTCTCATTTCTCTCCAAAAAAAGGGATAAAATAGTGCGATTAAGTCTTCTTTGGAAAATGAGCATGTATATTTGTCAATGAGATTACATGGTTAGGATATCTAATAAAAATCATTCATTATATTAAAATCAGGAAGAAAAATATGCAATTTACAGAAATATTACAATAAAATAAATGAAATAACATCCAATTAGTGGGCTTAAAACGCTATTGGGGTTATATTCTTATCTCAAAAAGATAGTACGAAGGATTTTTACAGGACGTATTCAAGTATCTTAATAATGCCATCAGCTCCACCTAACACATCATATTTCAGCCAACATGAAATAAAATTCGGTTACCTGTCGCAATTGTATCTTTTCCAGGGTGATGGAACACCGTCAAAGCTCCTTCATCATACTTTTTACTATGGATCTAGAACACCGTCAGATATAAACCCTCTAACCAAGTAAAATTACATTCAGCTCGGAAACACAACTGAAAGTTCTTAAATCCCAGGTTCTCAGGCTACCATCATGCGAAACTGAGAACAGGTGATTTCCGTTTTTCTTCGCTGCAAGTCCTGTGACAGCATCGTTATGCCCCACAATGGAGTTAATCAGTTTTCCTAAGCAATAGAATGTAACACAATGCAAAAGCCCTTAGCTATTACCTGAATTTGGGTCTAAAAACAGAATTCTTTTATCTTCATGCCCACTGATCAGCATCTTCATCGATTCGTGAGAGATAACCCTATTCATATTGTTTAATTCCTGTTTGAGGAGGCTAGTATACTTATTTAATTGGGAACTTTGGCCTTTTGAGACTAGAGATTTCGAGAACGGTATTTGGCTCACAAGTTTCGTCTATCATAAATTTTCATTTGAATCAGAGGGCATTTAGCTCAGTAAATTACATTCTCAGCGTCAAATAAGGCCAAATGATTGGACTCGACGAATCCCGCTGCAATTCCACAGAATCGACCCGTGGTCCAGCAAATCGACGTTGGAATATCATAAATACCACTGCTTGGGTTCTTATAGCAGATCGCACCAAGCATACAGCCATTGACCAGCTCGGAATCCGTCTCGGGATCATCAAATGAAGTCTTCCATATTTTTATCGTGCCATCAGAGCTCGAAGAAGCCATTACACTCTATCAAACGAGATAAACGATGGCGAAATTACTTCAACTTTACCTCAATAGGATGATGATTTAACTCCCAAACAACATCCTCATGCGCATTCCAGGTCCCCACTAGCATGTTCAGGTTTCCACATGGCCCATAATTATTCACGAGATCAGGATGCATAAGATTCCACGCTCGAATTACTCCTTCAGTGCCTGCGGTAAATAAATAATTCTCCTGACACGCGGAATCTTTGTCCATTTGGTTCCCTGCAATCGCAAAAACAGGTCCTGTATGCACTCTCATCGTATAGTACGGATCAACGTGCGACGTCTCCCCTGCTGCTGATATCTGTCTGACATCCCAGAGCTTCACCATGCAGTCTTCCGACACGCTTGCAAACACAGGGTCCTTCGCTGAGAAAAATAACCCACGGACGCCATCCATATGACTTCGCAATGTGCATTTCGGTGTAATGTTGTACTCCTGAGGGTTTTAGAAAAAGGTTAAAAATAAATCAAAGATCTCAGAAAAGGTACCTTTGCTGTTCCTGTCATGAGTCTGGTCCTTGAATTGCTTCTATTCCGCGATTTAGGTAGATTATGGCTGATATTCTCCACCGCATTTTCCGCGTTCATTTGCTTTCTAACGCCTTCGACCAATGCATGCTTCTGCGCGAGAGAAATCCTTGTGATAGACTCCGTCGGGTTGAATTTAAGCGTCTGGCTCGTGTTCGCTTTAGCACCTTGGGTGGCATCTTCTTGCACAGATTCATGAGGATTGGTGATTTCGCTTACAAATGGCTTCACTCGGCTTTGGGAGATATTATTGAACGAGTTGTTTCCGTTAGAAATTGAAGAATGATTCAGCATGCTGGTTTTATCGCCTGCAGAGATGTTTGGAGACGCGAGGCTATCATGCTGCACCAGTTTGCTCTCATTATTGCTGCACATCCGTGGACCAGTCAGCTTGTTTGATTTCCCCACGCTTGATACACTATTCTGCCTTGTTAGGGTATTTTTGTTCGATATCTCATTCGTTTTCGTGTTGTTTGAGTACGGCTGCTGAGCGACCTTTGTCATTGCGGTGTTTCCTTTTTTCTCTGGCTGCTTGCCTCTCTGCTGCTCGGAGTTTTTCGATTTCTTCGCTTCAGGAGAAAATTCTGAAGGGATCGGGTCCTTAAACCTAGCGCCAATGATAAACGCATGTATTCGAAGGAAATGCATACTGGGAACTGTTATCAAAGGTTGAAGGGATGATAATTGATGAAGTGATCGAGTTTGTAGTTGTAGTGGTGTGGATTACGCTGGGAACGAAGTCGCTTTTCACTCGGTGGTGATGATGATGGTGCGGGATATTTTCTTTGTTATCGCTCTTCTTCAACAGCGTCTTGCTCCTAAAACAATGAAATTAAGCTATTCAGACTCCACAGATACTTACTTTTCAAGCGCGATCTCTTCTTCGAGAAGTTGGACGCGTTTGTTTAAGAGTTCGATTTCTTTGTTCTTTAGTTGAACTTCTTGGTGAACGCAATTGATTTTTTCCTAGCAAAACGAGCAAAATTGAGTGTTTTCAGAGAGAGAGATTAAATCTACTTGGAGTTTTTTCCGTTCGACCTTCCATTCGTTAGCTCGCTCTTGAGATGCGTTCATTTGGGCATTGATGAACTCCATGACTCCGTTCCATGAATAGTTGCCGTTGCTGTCACAAGAGATCATCTCAGCGAGCTGGGTGTTAAGGTTGAGGTATGGATTTAGGGGTGCGGTCATTCGGAGGGAGAAAAGGATCGCAGATTCTGGTGATGAGTGTGACTGAGGTATTCGATAAAATTCAAATTCTGAACTACCCTTTGCTTTAATTATTCTGTTAAAAACAGATAATCAAATTCTCTGCGCTCTAATTCACTGGGTGAATTATCAAGCAAACAAAATCGTCGAGTGAGTATCTCAGTAATTATGAGACTGATGATCTTTACTCTGTTAGAAGGAAGATTATTATTTATATTCCAGAGCATAATCTGAATTATAGTAGATCTCAATCGAATTAATTGGTAATAGACCATCATCTCATTGAATGACTATTCTGCATGTTGTCGGGTGGTTTCAATGGTTTTATCATGATTCAAGTTGCAAGATATAGTAAGGTATTTTGAGCAAGTTGGGACTAAACAAAAGAATCAATGTATATGTAATGAATCACACTGAAATAAATTGTTTACCAATAAAATTTTCGTTCTCTTCAACCTCGGTTGGTGACGAACTTCTGAATTATCAAATCTAACTCACAACCAAGACTGACCCAAAGACTTGTTTACAAACTTTTCGACTATGACAACTCCAGAAACTCTCAATTCAAAGCGGCTTTTCAAATCAGTTTCCCATTCGAGATCACTCAGCAGCACCTCCGCCAAAAACCATAACGCGAAGTTAGTTCCGACCGTTATCGTTGACAATATCGTGAACCATCACCCTATTTATAAAATATCAATTGACTACGAGTCACCTCATACGGTAAAAGCAATGAAAAATCTTGGAATTAGCTCAGAAATGTGTACAGTCAAGTATCTCTACTCAAATTTTTCACCTTGTTCATTCTCTAATCGAAGACCACTCTATTGCTTCGAGCAAACTCATAAAGATATCGATAAAAGACATCTCGCTTTTTTGTCCCACGTTAACAGCGCATACGGTATGCATTCAGCTTCATAGGGGTTTCTTCATGTTTATTCGCTAAGAGAACGTTCAGAAAGTAATCGAAGAAAAAAACCGGCTGATAGCAATTGAGGAAAAGTCCTCGCCATCGCGGCACCTCAGATTAGCTACATCAGAAAGCGAGTTGGGTATCTCTCAATTGAGCTCTGTTTCGGGGATAAAGAAACTTGAGGTCATGACTTTCGAAGACCGCTTCCAAAAAGTGAAAGAAAAATATGACAAGCAACGGAAAATAATGACAGTAAGAGCTCCTTCTATCCAGCCATGAAGTATCTTGTTGCAGATAAGAGGGCTAGAGATCCTCAAAAACGATAGAGAAAGGCTCGAAAAGCTGCAGAAGCTGAAAAATAAATCAGATGCTCACGACAAATACTTTCAAAGCAAGAGCGCCGAAAGAGTAATGCATTTTTCCAAACAGAGAATTCTTTATTGTTTGCTAAGTTGCGACATATTGAGGAAAATAAAAGAATAAGAGATGAATTCGCTAGTCTGGTGAGACAACGACGCAGAGGCGACGAGAGAGATCGGCAGGATATTTACACAAAATACACCAACGATTATTCAGAGGACAAGAAGCGAAAAGAGCACCAAATGAAGGAGTATTACGAAGAGTTAGATAAAAAGTGGGAAAGAGAGCGCACAGAGGCTCACCAGCGAAGAGCTTACATTGAAAGAGTATCTGGTGCTATTACCATCAGTTTTAAAGGTTTTATTAGCATGAATTGCGAATGACGCTGGCGCTGGAGAACGAGTTGAAGCAGAAAAGTATTTCTTTCTGGTAGATCTAATCGAGGTTGATTTTTTGTAAAGGCGATCATCACGAGAAACTCCTTCGGGGGATCAAAAAAGAAGAGAAAGCTGTGTTAGAAGAAGCAAGCCAACAGATGCAACTTAAATTGGAGAGGGCTAAAAAGCTAAAAGACGAGGTTTCAGAGCAGCGGTTTAAAAAATTTATCACAGCGTTAGAGAGCAGAAAGCAGATGATCGTAACTGTTATGATGACAACAACTGTAGCGTTTGTGTAGGAGCAATCGAGGAGGCAGCTGGAAACGAAATTTGAAAAGAAAATAGTAGAAAAAAATCAGAGGCGTACACATGTCTTGGAAAACTTGGACAATATGCGCAAAATATTTGGGTTCACTTTCTATCAATAGTCGGCAAAGCTCATCCTTCTATATATATATACAATCTAGAGACAAGTTGAGGTCTGAGGAAGTCCGGGCAGATTATCGGCAACAAAAAGTCGAGAAAAACTTAGTATTAACGCATAATCGCCAATTGAGACTTAACAATGCTAGGAAAAGCTAAAAAAGGACTATCAGGAGAAGGTCGAAGAGAAAAGAGCAAAGTTTAATAAATCGCTTGACCTCTCTGCAATTGAAGCGAAAAGCGTGATTTAGTCTCCTGAGTAACACCCTTTAATAGTCATTTCAGATCCAGGAAGCAAAGGCTATTAAGATTCTTTCAAGACATAGAAACATTCAAGGTCGTGCCAAAGAATTGCAAAGGTCTAAGGAAGAACTCGAGGATTTGTCAAGGTATGTCCTGGTTATATATACATTGGTTTAATTGCTCCTTTGGAATTTAGAATGAGCACTCTTCAACTCGCAGAAGAGAGAAACTCAATTCTTGGAGCCTCGGCTCGGATTGTCACGAGAAAGTGCTCGCCTCTCAAGGCGCTCAGGTTTAATGACAAGCATCACTAGTTCTAATTCCTTTTGAAGCGAATTCAAACGAAAGACGAAGCTAAGTGACAATGAAGTGGATTTTTTCATCACATTTCAGGCAATCCCAAAGAATCCAAAGGCTGAATCTGAAAATACCAACGAGGAGGAGAGATCACCTGTCCTAAAATAGAAAAATTTCATTTTGAGAACAACGTTAGCCCAGCTAACTCAATTTTATTTGAAAGGCCCTATGACGTAGATAAATAATTAAGAATGGAATGAAGTTAATTATTTTAACAGTATCTCAATCGAAAAACGAATAGAATCTGAAATTTGGAGTATTTAATTATAGTGCTTGGTACTTAAGACTGCGATCAGAGAATCCTGGTTATTTTTCAAGTTTTGAATATTAATTGCCTGAGCTAAGTGAGCGAGTCTCCTTCCTCTTGGAGAGATCTCTTTCAGCTATTTATGGTGGAAAGGCAGGTCATTTTGAAAAAACGCCATTTTAGGATCAGGCACAATTAATGAAAAAGATCTAAGAGGTGACAGCTCCATTGACGCGTAGAAGTGGGATGGCATGCAACGATCTAATTCAAGCGATTTTCAGTTCAAACTCTCAGAAGACTAAGAATGCAACTGAAAATGTTGGTATGTAAGGTGGGTTTCTCGCCTCTCCTCTTCTCGTGTTCAGCTTAGTTGAGGAGCTCAGATTGCGAAATGCTTTAATACGAGCAATAGAATAATAACTTGAATAGCAAGTTCCCGGTTAGCAAAGCGTTTAATGATCAAAGCAGCTAATTCAGATATTTAAAGCTAGATGACGTAGAAAACAATAATTATCATTTTTAAAAAATGCAAAACAAGGTCTGCTACGGCGATATCTTATATATCCAATACAGTCATCATCCTCGTGAGAACTTGTTGGTGTTCTCTGGAGGATTTTTCGACGACACGATTTTTGCGAGTGAGGCGCCAAATTTCACATATCTGCCGTTTAAATCGAGTCATTTTGTCGTTTTACCAAGTATCCTCTCGAATACTGACGAGTTAGGATTTCTTGGGCAATTGCAAGAGCATTTGCAAGTGCATTCATTAGAGGTTGGAAAAACGCCAACAGCCTCACAAAGCCTGGGAAAGAAGATCATTGACACTGCCATTGGAAGGACTTCAGAAACTAAAAAAACTCCAAAGGGACTTGCTCTATTCTCTGAAAAGTTAATTCAAATCGAAGAGAGGAAAGTAGAAGAGCCGAAAAAGAGAGAAGTGGTGCATCGATTAGGCAAAATGGCGGAAGAGTCGAAAGCACTTCTAGGTAAGGCACTGGATGCTGTGAGTGAATCTTCTCAGATGGCTGCTGGATTGTCATATATCGATGCTGAGTACAAAGAGAAAGTGAGAATTGAAAATTTCAGAGCCGAGAGAATGAAGAATTTGAATGCTCAAATCCTCAGCGACTCGTTTGGTAAGCAAGTGAAATACGGCGAGAACATCTTGCTCTACCATTGCGAGTCTCGACAGTTCTTATATTCAACCGATGAACCTGATACTCTTGATAACACACTACAAAGACTTGGACTGAGGCCTGATGTTTCCACAGAATGCTATTTCAG